>Ga0182745_1000015_pt1 | contig 285706 bp, 206 predicted proteins | sample eDN3rd30CKraftBY_FD_128523 | JGI IMG/M metagenome (GOLD analysis project Ga0182745, IMG submission 128523) | Enriched backyard soil microbial communities from Emeryville, California, USA - eDNA 3rd pass 30_C Kraft BY (version 2) (version 2) | ecosystem: Environmental > Terrestrial > Soil >... | reverse complement strand
TGTGGATTACGACAAACACCTGTACAAGGTTCGCAACCTGGTGGAACGATTTATTGGTTGGGCCAAGCACTTCCGCAGGGTGGCGACCCGCTACGAGAAAACAGCACGTAACTTCCTGTCATTTTGGAACTTTGCTGCAATCCTCAACCTCATGAAATCATTGTCAACACGACCTAGTTTCGCGGTCTGAAGTTGTCAGGGACCAGCTTGCTGGCGAGGAATGATTTTCACCGCGAAGACGCAAAGATCACGAAGAAGAGAGTGAGACTTCCGATCCCACTTGTCTGGAAAAGATGGTGTAAAAGATTGTCTGATGAGGGTCGAAAAGAGGATGAATTGGTTGAATCCGACGACTCTGATGATTCACTTTTCTTTCTGGTTCATCCATCTGAACGTAGCGAGACCTTCTTTGCGCCCTTCGCGTCTTTGCGGTAAAAATTCTCTTTGCGATTTGTAAGAGACTTCATTCCGCTAATGTGTTACTGGTGAGCGAACTTTTCAACAGTGTGAAACCGGAAAGTGATTTTCAGGCTGATCCTTATCCGCGTGGATGGAATTTCGCGTGAATCGCTTTCAGTCGGCTATGGTCGACTTGCGTGTAGATTTGTGTTGTCCGGATGCTGGCATGGCCGAGCAACTCCTGAAGAGCACGAATCTCTGCGCCTCCGGCCAGCATGTGTGTGGCGAAACTGTGTCGGAGTGTGTGAGGGCTGATCTTGGGACCGCAACCGGAACGGCGTGAATATTTCTTCACCAGATGCCAGATGTTAATGCGTGTCAGCGATCGGCCAGTCCGGGTGACAAACAACGATCCAGAGTCATGCAGACGAACCATCTTGGGCCGTTCCCGGCTGAGATAGTTCTGGATACACCGAATTGCGATGGGGTTGAGCGAGACGATCCGTTCTTTGTTCCCTTTCCCCAGGCAGCGGCAGAAGTTCTGCTCCAGATTCAGCGACATGACGGTCATCCCGGAGACTTCGGACGCACGGCAACCGGTCGCATAAAGCATCGCCAGAACGGCACGATCCCGAAGAGGAAAGGCGTCTGACCAGTTAGGGTTTTCCATCAACTGATCGACCATCTCCGGGCTCAAAACCGTTGGCAGGTATTTCCAGAGCTTGGGAGACGAGAGCAATTCGACTGTGCTTTCGGCCACGATTCCTTCCAGTACCAGATACCGGAAGAACATTTTCAGTGCGACCAGACGTCGCGCGATTGTCGTGGCTTTCAGGTCGCGCGAATGCAGGACCTCTACGAATCCGGCGAGAAGCTGCAGGTTGACTTCCAGAACGGAGTTCAATTGTTCGGCATCAAACCACGTAATGAATTGATTGATATCAACGCGATACGCCGCCACCGTATTTCGGGACATTCCGCATTCCGCTTCCAGATAATGCAGAAACGGCTGGACGTACTGGTTCGGATGCAGCAGCTTTGCCGGTGCGGTGAGAGTCGAATTCGAAGGTCGACGGCGTGGAGGCATAACGTCACTTCTTCGAGTGGTGTAGTCGGTTTTGTATCCGCATCGCGCAGCGGCGAACTGGTGGCAGCGGCGAATTGGTGCGGCATGCTTTTTATTCATCGTCGGTTTTCTCAGATCGTCAACACCCGGTTCGGCGATTCCTGCCGTGTTGGAAGAATGTCTGTGCAGGTCGTTCTCATCATTTCGTTCACATAAAGCTGCACGAGCGGAGATGGGCAGTTTGAGTTGAGTTTTTCGTTGCCTCAATAATGAAACGTGGCTCATCAGCTATTGAACGAGTTGTTCAAGTTTCTTGATGGTGGGCACCGTGCTGTAGAGGGGGCCGTTCTCATCGGAATTTTCCTGTGATCAGTCATAACCTGATTGTTGATCGAGGGATCCGCTGTGTGGATTGCCCGAGGATCGCAAAATTCAAGTGATGTGAACCGGCATCAGGCATCACAACTGCTGTTTTCTGGCAACGTCGTCACTTCTCTCCGGTCCTGAGAGCGCCGGTTCCCCAAGAAGAAGACGATCACGAATTCCCGGGGCCAATGTGCCGACGTTCGCCCCGGGACTTCTTGTTTTTCAAGTGTGATTCCCTGTTGATCATCGTTGGCGGTGCTGCCTCCTGAAAACGGAGTTGAGCACATGTGTCGACGTTTCAATCTCTTGACGCTTTGCTATGTCAATGCGCTCGTGTTACTTGGCGCCCCGTCCAACCTGATCGCTTCATTTTAGGTGCACCGCTCAGTCACAACTCATTGACCGGGAATTGGTTGCGATTCGATGCCATGGTTTCCGGAAAGTTCAGGCACGTCCCCTGCATTGGGATCAACCTGTCGGAAGTGATCTCGGCAGATTGCTTCCTTCCGGCTTTTCTCGAATGAACAGCCGTGTTCGTGTTGCGTTCATGTTGAATTTGTCGCGGTGAAAGAGGTTGCGAGTACGGCAACGACCGTGCGGACTACGTGCGATAACCGGTCAATTCAATGTGGTCACACCACTCAGCTCTCACAGATTGCTCTCAACAAATGATCCCAACACACAACAGGGATCGCACAGGGGAAATGGCTATGACGACTGTATTCGGCGCGCTTCTGCAGGATGAAAGTGGCTTCATCGTTTCCGCAGAACTGGTTCTGGTTGCCACGCTGCTTGTTATTGGACTGATTGTCGGACTGAGTGAAGTCCAGTATGCCGTTGTCGCCGAACTGAACGATGTGGCTGATGCCATTGGCTCGCTGAATCAGAGTTATTCTTATACCGGATTCACGGCGAAAAAATCTGGCGGCCAGATCAAATCCCGGTTTGTCGGATCTTCATTCAACGACGTGACAGACGAGTGCGACAACAATCAGTGTGAACTCGGTTGCGATGCTCCGACCAAAGAAGGCAACAAGGGTGGACATCACTGGAAGTAATTTTCAGAAACGATCCAGGAAGACAATGCTCCTGCTGAGTTGCATGACGGATCGCGTCTTCCCATTGCTTGCGGCTTGACGGAAGCTTCGCTCTCCCGATCGGATTCATCAGCGGCAAACCAGCGAAAGCCCTCGCTGAATCCGTGGGCACACGGTAGAGCAAACTGTTCGAAATATGTTACAACAATGAAAGTGACCTGTTTTCACCCGAAGTGCAGACAACATGATGGGTTGAGGTGAGGACAATTGCAGGCATTTGGGACAGAAATGTCGAGTGCCTGCAATCAAGGTGTTGACGAGTTTTTTCAGGACGTTTCATGCCAGTCTTTCGTTGGGGTAACCCGCTTCATGCGCACCCGGATCTCGAACGGGAGATGGATCGGTGGCTGAAAAGCGTGGAAGTCGCCTTTGAAGGATTGCGACTGGGACGCCCATTCCCTGCACTGAATCTGTTCGCGACTCCTGACGCCTATCTGATTACTGCGGAACTCCCCGGTTGCGAGGTGAGTGCCCTCGACATCGAAGTCGCTGACGGAAAGCTGACACTACGAGGAACACGCTCTTCTCAAGGGGATATTCCCGCCGATCATTTTCGTCGGAGTGAACGGATGAGTGGAGCATGGGAACGGACAGTCACCCTGCCGGAGCGCGTCGACGAAAACGGAATTCAGGCAGAACTGACACATGGGCTTCTGAAAGTCCGGCTTCCCCGGTTGCCGGCGACGGCGCCCCGTCAGATCAAACTGAATGATCCAGGAGCGTCGAACGGATGAGTCGAGATCAGGTCCGATCCATTCACGGCGATTGGTCAGGCGATTGGCTATCAGTGAGCCGATCATGGAAAGCGTTCAGGCCGAGTACACAATAGATTGTCGGCCCATCACTGCGGACGACGAATGATAATGCCCCTGGCGGGCTCCCAACGGTTTGAAGAAGATGTCTACCGATCCACGACCGACTGATCTCCCCTCGGAACAAGGCGCGGAGTCTCCGCCGGAACGCTGGGTCCGAACCCCACCGATCGACATCTTCGAAAACGAGCAAGGTCTGGTGTTGCGTGCCGACTTGCCGGGAGTGGCTGCCGACGGACTGGAACTTCAGGTTCAGGACAATCGTCTGACTCTTTTCGGTCGAGTCACATTACCGATTCCAGACGGTGCGGAACTGGTCCATGCCGAATATCATCCAGGGGACTTTTTCCGGTCATTCATTCTGAGTGATGATGTCGATCACGATCGCATTTCCGCGAAGCTGACCAATGGGGTACTGGAAGTGCTGCTTCCCCGACTTCCCCGATCGGAACCACGCCGTATTTCGATTCAGACTCAGTGAGGACCGTCCTGAGAATCGGTGTCGTGCGTGAGTGTGGCCGGGGTTGGACAGAGCGAAGCGAAGGAAACCCCGGTCGAACGCGAAGAGTTGAGAGAGCGAACAATGAATTCAACTCCTCTCTGAACTCGTTCCGGGTTTCGCGGGTACGCTCCAACCCCGGCCACCCCTCCCGAAATCGAACGACACACCCGTCCTGTAAAAATGACAGCAACATTCGGGGCCGTCCGAAGTGGCTTATTTTTTCCTGCCGGGCTGGTGCCCTGGTTTCTGGTACCCCGGCTTAATGGAACTGGCGGCGGTCTGTTTGTTCTGCGTCTGCTTCTTCTGGAGTTGCGGGAAAACAATGGCAGGACGCCGCGCGGGGCCGCTTCCGGTTCGTTTCATAGCAAGATTTTCATAACAATGGTTTTTCGAATCATCCCAGCTTTTGCTGCCAGATGGTAAGTTGTTCCCGAACACGATCGGTGCCGCCTGAGCCGAATGTCACCAATGCCTGAGCGGCGTTTTCTGCTCCCAGAATCTGGAAGATGTCCTCATTCACAGCCGGAGCGACCGACTGCAATTCAGCAAGTGTGAGATCTGCCAGTCGGCAGCTCCGACTTTCGCACTCAGCGACCAGCTTCCCGACGATTTCATGACCGGTCCGCATCGGCACGCCCACTTTGATCAGATACTCCATCAATGCGGTGGCATCAAGAAATCCTTCTTCAATGCGGGACGAGATCCGTTCCCGGTTGAGTTCGGCATGAGCCACAATCGCCGGAGCAATCTGGAGACAGGCATCGATGGTGTCGAAGGCAGCAAACGCGGCGAGTTTGTCTTCCTGCAGGTCCCGGTTATAGGCCATCGGGAGCCCTTTCAGCAGGACGAATAATTGCTGTGCTGCTGCAATCACCCGGGCCGATTTTCCTCGAATCAATTCCAGAACATCCGGATTCTTCTTCTGTGGCATGATGGAAGAACCGGTGGTGTATTTGTCCGGCAGTTTGAGAAAGCCAAACTCGGTGGTACACCACAAAATCCACTCTTCCGCCCAACCGGAGAGATGAACCGCAATCAAGGCAAGCGTTGACGTGAACTCGGCGAGATAGTCCCGATCGCTGGAAATATCCAGACTGTTGGCCGCCGGTTGAGAGAAGTTCAATGCCTGAGCCGTGAACTCCCGGTCCAGCGGCAAGGTCGACCCCGCTAAGGCCGCCGCTCCTAATGGAGAGAGATTCAATCGTTTCCGGCAGTCTGCCAGACGTTCCCGGTCTCGTTGAAATTTCTCGCAATAGGCGAGCCAGTAATGCACCGCATTCACCGGTTGAGCCCGTTGCAGATGCGTGTATCCCGGCAGGATGAGCGTGATGTCACGGTCTCCGCGACTGACAAACGCCCGTTGCAGAGCGAGCAATTGTTCGTCGAGCGAATCAATCGCATTGCGGATGTAAAGTCGAAGATCGGTCGCCACCTGGTCATTACGGGAACGTCCGGTGTGCAGCTTTCGTCCGACGTCCCCCAATCGACGGATCAACGCCGATTCGATGTGCATGTGAATATCTTCGAGAGAGGTTTTGAGTTCCATCTCTCCCCGTTGAATCTCCCCGAGAATTTCTGTTAATCCCGAACAGATTTGCTCAGCCTCGTCATGAGAGATCAGCCCCACTTTGGCGAGCATACTGGCGTGAGCCTGCGATCCCTGTACATCGACCGCAGCCAGTCGGACATCGAATGAAATGGACTCGGTGAACAGTTCCATCTGAGCGTCCGTGGGCTCACTGAACCGTCCCCCCCATGCTTTTTGTGACACGTTACAATCCCGTCTGAAGTGTTCCGAGAGCAGTTTGCTCTACTGTATGCAGTTGTTTGAGTCCATTTCGACACGCGAAAGCCTCATGTGACGACTGCGGAACGCTGAAAATCGTTTCGAAAGATGTTCTATCCCGGATGATTCATGGTAGGGTGGGTCAAAGTCGCACAATGTGTTGGTGGATTGTCGTCAACAGTCAATCGTGCTTGCGGCGGTTTGTTTTCTTGAAAACTTGTTCTGCGACTGAAGACCCACCACACCATCATGTTGACTCGACCCACCCTACAAATAGGAATCATCCGGGCTCTATATAAGTTGAAAGTCGATCTCCCAATTCTGGCTGGCAATAAGGAAATTGTCGAGGACAGAGCCCAAGGCTTTCACTTTGATGAAAGCGTCCCGGGAGGGCAAACGGGTAGCCCGGCCAGTTTGGCCGGGTCGCGAAGCGACAAGAGGCTTGCCCCTCAGCGTTCAATTTCAGAGAAAGACCCCATTCTTCTCTTCGGTGCGGTGATCGATCGACAATTTACGCTCGGTGAAGACAGTGGATGCCTTAGGGTGAAAGCGTCTTGTGCCTGCGGCACCCGGCCACACTGGCCGGGCCACCCAGGTCATGAACATCTGTCATACCACTACTCGTCGCCGGTGGGGCGGCGCATGAGGGTTTCGGTCGCTTCGAGGGGAGTCACTCCTTCAAAGAGGACACGATAGATCTGCTCGATGATCGGTAACTCCACTCCCAGTTTTTGTGCCAGGAAGTGAACCGCCCGCGATGTACTGACCCCTTCCGCAACAAAGGTGACCGATCCGAGAATCTCGTCCAGCGTTTTCCCCTGTCCCAGCATTTCTCCCACTTTTCGATTGCGGCCATGGCGACTGGTGCAACTGGTGATGAGATCTCCCAACCCGGCCAGTCCAGCAAAAGTTTCCGGCTCGGCCCCCAGTGCGACTCCGAATCGGGTGATTTCCACCATTCCCCGGGTCATCAAGGTCGATTTCGCGTTGTCTCCAAACCCCAGCCCATCACACATTCCCGCCGCCAGGCTGATCACGTTTTTCAACGCTCCGGCCAGTTCGGCTCCAATCAGATCCGGAATGGTGTAAACGCGAAATCGGTCGGTGGTGACCAGATCCTGCACCCGTCGAGCCCGATCCAGATTCGGACAGGCGGCCACCACACTGCACGGAAGACGTCGTGCAATCTCTTCAGCATGACTCGGTCCCACCAGTGCGACAACGTCACGCTGACCAAGTACCTGCTGGATGATTTGACTCGGGCGGGAAAACGTGTCGTTCTCAATCCCTTTGACCACACTGATCACAGGGGTGTCGCTGGGGAGTTGGCTGGCCAGTGGAGTGAGCGCCACCCGAAGAAACTGTGACGGAATCGCCACCAGCAGAAACTCTGCATTTCGAGCCGCAGCGGCGATGTCGTGCGTGATCTCAATTCGTTGCGGAATCGAGATGTCAGGGAGCAGGACGGAATTGACTCTGGTCTGGTTGAGTCGTTCGGAGACAGCCTGATCATTTGCCCAGATGGAGACGTCTAACTCAGGATTTTCCGCAAGCAGAATCGCGCACGCGGTCCCCATGGCCCCACTTCCCAAAACGGCCACTTTTGACGACATGATCTCACTACCCTTCTCTAACAGCGTTCCGACTTAGAGCATCTTCGAAAATCATCTTCAGCATTCCGCAGGCGAAAAATGAGGCTTTTGCGTGCTCAAACGACCCCATTCGTCTGCAGACGGTAGAGCAAACTGCTCTAAGCAAACTCAGGCTCCCCCAACGATATCGATCGGCGACCACAAGTCCACCGATGACAGGGTCAGGTTTTTTCTTTTCGAGCAGTTTCGGTGATCTTGGCCGAATCGCAGATTTTTTTGATCCGCTGCAAGTCCTGTATTCGTTCCATGTATCGGGTCGGATTGAAAGATTCGGGGTGCAAAGAACGTCTGACTCTTCGCAATCTCGTTTTTCCTGAGGCGAGGGGATCGCATTCCGGGACGAATCCAGTAAATTCGGGAGCGGAGTTCGTCCTGTGTGGACCACGATAGCGCGTGGACATAAAGTGTTCAACGTACTGCCACGCGGTGAGCAGTGTTTCGTCAATCGAAATGCGCGCTGCGCGGGCACACGGTAGAGCAGACTGCTCTAAAATACTCGAAGAGGCCGGGAGTGATCTGATGGGAAGTATGCCGCGGTTGATTTCGCTCGGAATCTTGCTGACGCTGATCATCATTCTGGGGATGACTTTTATCAAAGTGCTGGCCCCGTTTCTGATTCCGCTTTTTCTGGCCGCGATGACCGCAATTGTTTCACAGCCGATCTTCCGCTATTTCCTGAGACGCTCTCCTCAAAAGCCTGCGATGGCCGCCGGGATGACAACCACGGTGTTGCTGGCTGCCATTCTGATTCCATTGGTGACCGCCACCACGCTGGCCTCGCTGCAGCTCTATTCCTTCGCCGCCGATCTGGACTGGAAGAATTTTGAGGGATGGATCCAGAAAGGGGTTGATGTCGTCAATCAGTATCGGGACGAGAAAGAACAGCTGACGGCCGCGGAGATCACGACGCAGCTTTCACAATGGGCACAAACCTCATTGAAGGCGATGGGTGATAAATCACTGGGAGCCGCCGGATCGACCTTGGGAGTCTTGAGCGGAGTTCTTGGCTTTGTTGCCATGTTACTGATCGGACTGCTGATTTACGGAATGGCTCTCTATTATTTTCTGGCCGATGGTTCACATCTGCTGACGACATCCAAATCACTCATCCCGGTCGACATCCAGCATCAGCAGGAACTCGCCGAGGAGTTTGCGAAAGTGGTGCAAGCCGTGGTCGTCGCGACGTTCCTTGCCGCACTCGGACAAGGGATCGCAACGGTCGCCGCATTATGGGTCTTCGGGTTCAATCACTTATTTGCACTGGGAGCACTCGCTACGTTATCTGCTCTTGTTCCACTGCTTGGAACGTGGGTCGTCTGGGTTCCCTGTGCGATCTGGCTCTTCACACATGGACGAGTGACCGAGTCGATCATCCTGAGTACATATTGTATTCTGTTTGTCGGATTCCTCGACAATATCATTCGCACCTATGTTTTAAACTCGAATGTCAAGCTACATCCGTTACTGGCATTTATCAGTGTTTTAGGGGGAATTCAGGCAATGGGATTATGGGGGGTCTTTATTGGCCCGATTGTTGCCTGTTGCCTTTATGCATTAATTAAAGTCTTTAATGCGGAACTGGATCAGTTTTCTGCAATGAGAAGAGAAGCCGAAGTGGCCGCGCAGGAATCTCTCAGCTCGCCACCGCCACCACTGACAGTCCCCCCCGGTTAGCCCGGATGATTCGTAGGGTGCATGAAGCACGAACATTTGTCAGAGAGATGGTGCATTCCGCAACTCCGCCTCAAAAACAGTGTGTGGTTTCCATCAGGACAAAACTTCGTGCGCAATGCACCGCCACTTCGGGAGTTGCTGCATGCACCCTACCAGAAGTATGAATAATCCAGGTTAGTGCTACAGTTTCAGATTTTGGTTTTCGATGGTCAGGCATGCGACAGGAGCCTCCCCCGCCCAGGATCGGTTTCAGTTCTGGCTTCACAGTGACTTCTTTTCAGCGGCTGCGTTTTTCATCCTCGCGGCCTGTTCGAGAATGGCGACGATCACCAGCAGGCAGAAGACGAGAGCCAGCACCAGAGCGGCGCCGCTCCAGTCAGGAACGTGATACAGCAGCACGGCTCCTAATCCTGTCGTCAGCGTTGCGAAGTGAACCGTTAATACCGCATTGCGTCGACTGAGTCCGAGGTCGGTCAGGCGATGGGAGAAATGATTCCGGTCAGGTTGAAAGGGACTTTTTCCGTTCCTCAATCGAATTGAGATGACCGTCAAAAAGTCATACAGAGGAATGGCCAGGATCAGTAACGGTGCGAGAAACACATGTTGTTGTGTCGTGTTTTCTTCATAGAACGTTCCGAGAATGGTCATGGTTGCCAGCATCAACCCGATGAAGGTGCTTCCGGCATCACCCATGAAAATTCGGGCGGGAGTCCAGTTATGACACAGAAACCCGGCGATCGAACCTGCGAGAATGAGTAACGTTCCCCCCACCAGCCAGCGCGGTTCGCCTGTCAGTTGCAGCATGATCCAGGCGAAGATCAGCGAGGCCACCAGCCCGATCCCTCCACACAGTCCATCCATGTTGTCCAGAAAGTTTAGCGAGTTGATCAGTACAACAATCCAGAACACAGTGACAATGCTTCCGAACATCGGATCCGCGACAAACAGGGTGCCTCTGACTCCTCCGGAGACAAGAGCAATCGCCAGCAGGAACTGAACGGAGAGCCGTCCTTTCCAGGAGAGCCCGAAACGGTCGTCGAGCAGTCCCATGGCCACGAGGATCGATCCGGCGGCAATAATCCCCCAGAGCTGACCGGCTTTGTAAAGCACCCCGGGAAGATGGATGCTCAAGACATCAGGCAACCAGATCGTCGGTGCCGGCAATCGTGATTGCCAGAGAACCACGAGATAGGCCGTAATCAACGGGATCACAACACCGGCATAGATCCCGATTCCTCCTCCTAATGGAGTGGGTGTGACGTGCACTTTTCTTGCGGCCGGTTGATCGACCAGCCCCCAGGCGGGAGCCCAGCGGCGCATCAACCATGTGACGCTCCACGAGACGAGAAACGCAGGCAGCGTACAGACACAGAAAAACCAGACCATCGAAAAAGTTCCCATTCAAATCCATCGGGCGTCGTTGGAAAAGAGGACCAACGACGCCCGGTGCAGATTGTAGTCGAATGAGAATCCAAAGATCAGCCAGTGACGGAGGAGTCACAAGGCTTTCGCTTTATTGAAAATCGCTTGGGAGGGCGAGGTTCCCGCCGAGCCACAAACGATGGAAAACGTGATCTTTCATGCGGCTCAGCGGGAGCTTCGCCCTCCCGAAAATTGCTCATCTTGAACCAGGAAAAGCTTTGGAAGAAGCCACCCGTCGGACAATCTTTTCCTACTATGCCGTCGCGGTCTGGTCCCCTGGCTTTTTCGGAGCGCGTTCCCGTTGAATCGCTTCATAAACTTCCTGGCGGTGCACAGGGATTTCCGTTGGAGCCTGAATTCCCAATCGAACCTTGTCTCCGCGAATGTCCACAATGGTGATGACGATGTCATCCCCAATCATGATGCTTTCATCTCGATGGCGTGAAAGTACGAGCATCTTCCTGACTCCTCGTTCGAGTCCTGTCTGGCTTTGTCAGAAACCGCAGGAAATAAGTGTGTAAGTAATGGAACGTGACCGGACCCTGCAAGGAGGTTTCCTCTCCTGCTTGGTCACGGCGGAACAATCCGGTTGAACAATCGGGTCAGGCGCGGGCAACACACCACGCAACACGTTGAACAACCTGAATTCCCAACCATGACAGGCAAACATCCGCCACACGCGGATCAGTGGGTTCAGCCAGCGTCTTTGAGAAAATGACAACAGTGATTCACGGCAGAGCCACTGAAGTGCCTCTCGTGACACCACTATTGATCGTCACGATGTCAAAGCGGGGAAGACAAGAAGGATGCGATTAATGCGTGGCGTGAGAAAGATGAGGAGGCAATTCTCTTTGTTTCAGATTTGCCGGATTAATTTTGGATATCCGTTTGAAACGAGGGGTTTTACAAGGTTTTGCTTAAGTTTGACCGGGGCAGGGAAGACTGATTGCAGGCACAGGGATCAGGCAGGTTCTGTACCAGGGCGTTTCCGCAAATGACAACATGGCCGGTCTGACATGCGGGAATCTGCATTTTTACTGATCGAATGCGTGCGGCGCGGCTCTGTGTCTGACCGAACCGGTTGAGCTGTCCGACTTGAGGGTCAGTGGGATGAGTGACTCGTTCCCGCTGCGGCACGATGGAGGCGATCGTTCAAGGCCCGTCCGAGTCCCACTTCTGGAAACGCTTTGGCGAAGATTCGGGTGACCGGGGATTCATCGAGTCGGCGTAAGGCGGCAAAGAAATGAGCAGTCGCCTCCGGGAGTGAACCGCTTTCCGACAAGACTTCGACCTGACCGTATCGCTCCGGGTTCTCGATGGGTGTGAATGACAGAACTCCCAGTGCGAGGTCGTCCTCCGTTTGTGGCCAGTCCGTCACAATCTGTAACGGCGTACGGGGAGCATAATGCTGGGCCAGCATTCCCGGCGAACTTTGCGGTCCGTTCTGGTCGAGGATGGTCGGCTGCTGGCGAACGATCGGCCCAACGACTTCTTCGATCTCTTCAATCGTCAGCCCGCCCGGGCGCAGGAGTCGCACTTCCCCGGAGTCACTGCAGGACAGAACGGTCGACTCGATGCCGACGTCGCAGTTTCCGCCGTCCAATACGGCATCGATCCGGCCTTCCAGAAAATCGATGACATGCTGTGCTGTAGTCGGACTGATGCGACCAAACGGGTTCGCACTTGGAGCCGCAATCGGCACACCACTTTGACGAATCAGCTCGCGTGCCAGTGGATGAGCAGGGATTCGCACTGCCACGCTTGGCAAACCGGCAGTGACCAGATCAGACAACTCCGGTTGCTTGGGGAGAACCAGAGTGAGTGGACCCGGCCAGAAACGGTCGATCAGTTTCTGGGCAACCTCCGGCACATGATTCACCACCAGAGGAAGAGACGTCGTGTCGGCCAGATGCACGATCAGCGGATCAAAGTGAGGGCGTTGCTTTGCTTCAAAAATCCCGGCCACTGCCTGAGTGTTGAAAGCGTTTCCTCCCAGTCCGTAGACCGTTTCCGTAGCAAATGCCACCAGTCCTCCTCTTCGAAGGATGGACGCCGCTTCAGAAAGATCGTGAATCAGTCGGGTACGCATTATTGGGGAGACTGCCACTTAAGGGAGTGGTTTTACTTGAGTTCAGGGAAGTTTCCGGGGCACCGTCACTACAATCGGCCCGACCCTCTTTGTCTGGCTGGGGAGATCGTTTCGTTTTATTGAATTTTAGCGACACGGTGTGAAATGCGAACATAGAGTTGAGCATTCGTTCACTTCCGCAGGGAATGCTCTTCGATGATCACGCCAGGATTATTCTATCGCCTTTGTTTTGTTCAGGGAGCCTGCCTGGCCGCAGGCTGGGGAATTCCCAGCTTGATTCAATGGGCAGCGTCTCCTCCAGACAGTTGGACATTGCAAGCTGTTCTGGCCGGTTGGATGACGTTACTTGGGACATGGGGATTATTGACCGCAGCAACCGGTCTGATGCTGCTTCGCCAGTTGAGAAAAAGTTCATCACGGCAGAGTCAGGAAATCATCAAGACAGACTCTCACGTCGTTCCGATAGAGGCCCAACTCTCGAACAAACTTTCACCCAAACTCTCACTGTACCGAGCCGATGACATTGATGACATCCCCGAACATCATATGCCTGCGGAATGGAAATCCCAGTGGCGTCATTCCCGTATTGAGGTGATGAACACTGCGGAGGAAACGCAGGAAGTCGTCTGAAAAAGAAACTGAAAATTCAGTAACAGTTTAGCGGTCAGAAGTTGATCTGATCCGGGTGGCCGCGATTGCTTGCAATCGGGGTGGCGCAGCCATACGAGGCCATCGCTCACACCTTGCGGACTCCTGATCCACCTGTAGATAGATGGGGAATCATTCTGATTTGAGAGAGGCTCTGGGGGAGAGACTTCACGTGTGCGGCCTCTCACGGTTTCGCCGCCCCGATTGCAAGCAATCGCGGCCACCCTGTGTCTGAGATCTGGTGAGAGGCACTAAAAAGCAAGGCGACCCCCAACAGGTCGCCTTGCTTCATTGACTGCAAATCACTCCAGAATCGGATCAATACCGATAATGCTCTGGTTTGAATGGGCCATTGACTGGGACGCTCAGATAATCGGCCTGAGCCTGGGTCAGCTTGGTCAGCTTCACTCCCAGTTGTTCCAGGTGCAGACGGGCAACTTCTTCATCCAGTTGCTTCGGCAGCACGTGAACACCGATTTCGTACTGGTCTGCCTTGGTCCAGAGTTCAAGCTGGGCGAGAACCTGATTGGTGAAGCTGTTCGACATCACGAAGGACGGATGCCCGGTTGCACAGCCCAGGTTGACCAGTCGTCCTTCTGCCAGAACGAGAAGGGCCTTGCCGTTCGGGTAAACGTATTTATCAACCGGACCGCCGACATCGGAATCCTTTTTGATGCGGATTCGTTCGACGTCTTTGTGATTGTTCAGGTAGGCGATGTTGATCTCGGAATCGAAGTGACCGATGTTGCAGACGATGGCGTTGTGCTTCATCTTGTCGAGATGAGGGGCATCAATGACGTCGATACAACCGGTGGTCGTCACGAAGACATCCCCGAGAGGGGCGGCTTCTTCCATCGTGGTGACCTGATACCCTTCCATTGCGGCCTGCAGAGCACAGATCGGGTCAACTTCCGTGATAATAACCCGGGCCCCCAGGCCGTCCATGGCGTCGGCACATCCTTTACCGACATCGCCGTAGCCGCAGATGACAACCACTTTCCCGGCGACCATCACGTCGGTGGCGCGCTTGATGCCGTCGGCCAGTGATTCACGGCATCCGTACAGGTTGTCGAACTTGCTCTTGGTCACCGAGTCATTCACGTTGATCGACGGAAGGCCCAGTTTTCCGGCCGCGTGCATCTGCACGAGACGGTGAACTCCGGTGGTGGTTTCTTCGGAGAGACCTTTAATCCCGGGGATCAACTCTGGGAACTTTTCATGAACCATGAGAGTCAGGTCACCGCCGTCGTCGAGAATCATGTTCAACGGCTGACCGTCGGGCCAGTACAGGGTCTGCTCGATGCACCAGTCGAACTCCTCGTTGGTTTCCCCTTTCCAGGCGAAAACCGGAATTCCAGCGGCAGCAATCGCAGCGGCGGCGTGATCCTGTGTCGAGAAGATATTACAGCTGGACCAGCGAACTTCCGCCCCCAGTTCAATCAGGGTTTCAATCAGCACTGCCGTCTGAATGGTCATGTGCAGGCAGCCGGCGATACGTGCCCCTTTCAGCGGTTTGCTGGCACCGTATTTTTTTCGCAATGCCATCAAGCCCGGCATTTCGTATTCGGCCAGTTCGATCTCTTTGCGTCCCAGATCGGCCAGTTCCAGATTCTTGACTTTGTAGGGCAGAGCTTCCACAGTCGACATTCGCAAATCTCCTTGCAGTCATTCTCTCTCGATGCCATCTGGCTTCAGGATGCCTGAACAATCCATGCACGGCGTTCCGACAAGGAAGGGTGCATCACCAGAATATCCGAGAGTTCGCGTTTGGTCTGAATCGTTGTGAGTGAAAATACAGTTTCACATCGAATTCAAGGTGTTTCACGCCACAGCTTGACAACACAGTTTTACAACACTGTGACCCGCGCGCAAAATCATCCGTGAATTTTGATTTCGTCAAAAGTATAAGGCAATTTCTAAGACAAACCAGTCTGTTCACAAGGAAAAAGCCAATTCGCTCCCCTCGACCCGTTGCGTTGCGAGGCGGGATGCTGAGTGTTTCCCGAACGCAAATTCCCCTGAATTCTCCAGATGTGGGCTTCGAAAACGCTCTGGCCGCTTGAAGTCCTTGCCGGGACTGGCGAAACTGTCAGCCGATTCTCCTTTCGCCAGTCCACAGTTGAAGATCCCGATCATGTCCGATTCGTTAGCCACGTCGTTTTTTCAGGAACTTGAACAGCTGGTTCTGATTGATCCTCATTCGCACATCAATCCCCATTCCGCCGCCTCGAAAAACCTGGCCGACCTGATGGGATATCACTACTACACCGAACTGGCTCACTCTGCCGGACTTCCCAAAAACCAGATCGAAGGCCCGGACGTTTCTCCCAAAGAAAAAGTGGGACGCCTTGTCGAGAAACTGACCGATCTCGACAACACCATTCAGGTGAGCTGGCTGCTCGACATGTGTCAGGAGTTTTTCGGCTTCACTGACGACCGAATCACCTCGTCCAACTGGGAGTCGTTGTATGACACTGCCGAACAGAAGATGGCGCAACCGGACTGGGAACAACAGGTTCTACAGCAGAGCAAAATTGAGAAAGTGTTTCTGACCAACGATTTCGACGACTCGCTCGCCGGGTTCGATACGAACGTCTACATCCCTTGTCTTCGTACGGACGATCTCGTCTTTCACCTGACGAAAAAGACGGTTCAGGACCGGCTCACCAAGGCGACCGAAGTCGAGGTGACCGATGCGGCCACATTGCGAACCGCCATTGGGAAGCTCTTCGCGCACTTTGTCTCCAAAGGAGCCCGGGCCTGCGCCATCTCGCTTCCTCCGACATTCTCACCAAAGAAGACAGACGCCGGAGCCGCCAGTGCTGTCATTAAACGAGCGATGAAAGGGGAGCGACTGACCGGATCGGAAGAGGAACTCCTTTCCTCATTCGTCTTCTGGACTCTGACGGAATTCTGCGCGGAATTCAAACTTCCGTTTGACCTGATGATCGGGGTCAATCGACGAGTCTATGAAGAGGGCGTTTATCAGGGACAAGACCTGTACGACACCCGGGTTTCGCTGATTCAATACAAAGAGATTCTGAACGCCTTCCCGCAGGTGACCTTCCCGATCTCGGTGCTGACCCATATGAGCAATCAGGAACTGGTCAGCTACAGCTGGATCTTCCCGAACATTGTCACCAACGGACACTGGTGGTACTCCAATACTCCAGCATACATTGAGATGGATACCCGAAGTCGACTGGAAGCCGTTCCACGAAACAAACAGATCGGGTATTACAGCGACATGTACAAACTGGAATTTGCCCTTCCCAAGTTCCGCATGTATCGAAAAATTCTGGCCCGCGTTCTGGCACAGGAATTTGTTCAGAATCGGAAATGGACAGAGGAACAAGCCCTGGCACTTGGAAAGCAGATCTTGCGAGGAAACGTTGAGGCCATCTTCAAGATCTGAGATCAGACTGAATTAACTTCATTTTTGTTTTCATCGTTCCGCAGTCGGAATTCAGGCATTGATGTGCTGAAATGTCTGCAATTCGCCTGTACACGGTAGGGCCACTGCTCTGACCGGAAGAGAGTATCGAGATGAAAAGTCGACTCGTATTATTGCAGGATGGACAAGCGAAAACGTTCGAACTGGGAGAGAGCGATACTGTCATCGGGCGACTGCCTGAATGCGAGTTGCAACTCATTTCCAATATGGTCTCCCGCAAGCACGCCCGGGTCTATCGTGACGGTACCGAGTATTTCATCGAAGATCTTGGAAGCGGAAACGGCACGTTTCTCAACGGACAAAAGATCGAAGGCCCTCAAAAACTCAAAATGAGCGATCGCCTGAAATTCGGGCCGATTCTCGTTCGCTTTGAATCCGATGCTCCCGAACCGGCCATCGGAGCGATGGGATTCGGTCAGGCGACTCTTCAACCCCATCAGATGGGGACCATCGAAATTCAGGATGATCACAGCGGTCCCAGTTCGACCATTCTGGGGTCGCTCGATGGGAGTGCCGGGTTCAGTCTGGATGTGCGTCCGCAGGAGAAATTGAAAGCCGTTCTGGAAATCAGCCGTGCTCTGGCGGGGACGCTGGAAATCGAAATGCTGCTTCCCAAGATTCTCGACACTCTGTTCAAAATCTTCCCTGCTGCTGATCGTGGCTGTATCCTGCTCAAGGATTTACGTACTGGCGACATGATTCCCAGGGCGATGAAGCATCGTCGTGATGTGGAAGATGCCTCAGTGAAGTTGAGCAAGACAATTCTCAATTCGGTCCTGAATCAGAAGAAAGCGGTCCTTTCCGCAGATGCGACAAGCGACTCCCGGTTCGATGCCAGCGAATCGATCTCGGCGTTGACGATTCGTTCCATGATGTGCGTTCCCATGCTCGACCTGCAGGGAGAGCCGATCGGCATCATCAATATCGACACCCAGAATCCGCTGGCTCAATTCAAAAGTGATGACCTGGATATCATGCTGACCGTCGCCGGTCAGGCGGCCATCACCTATGAAACTGCGAAGCTGCTGAACTCCTATGTTCAGAAGCAAAAGCAGGATAATGAAATGAACATCGCCCGGAATGTGCAACATGCACTATTACCGGAAACCTTGCCGCAGGTGAGCGGATACCAGTTCTTTGCATCGTATGACTCGGCTCAGGCAGTCGGAGGAGATTATTACGATATCATCACCGCCAGAGACGGCCGTATCTGGCTGGCTTTCGGAGATGTTGCCGGAAAAGGAGTACCTGCCTCACTCGTCATGTCACGAATGTCAAGCGTCGTTCGCAGTGTGAGTGAGTTCGTTACCGATGCCAGCGAAGCGGTGTGTCGTATTAATGACCACATGTGTGCCCGCGCTGTGGAAGGACGCTTTGTCACATTCGTTCTGGCGATTCTCGATCTCGAAACTCACAAACTGTCGATCGTCAATGCCGGCCACATGGCCCCGATGATTCGGACACCTGACGGGATCATTGAAGAGGTTGGCGAAGAAAGTGTCGGGGTTCCGATCGGTGTCATCGAAGGGTTTCCGTTCGAGGCGGTGGAACGAACAATCGAACCCCGGGAAACAGTCGTCATTTATACGGACGGCGTCAGTGAAGCGATGGATCCGAAGAACAATCTGTACGGGATGGACCGACTCAGAAACTTCGTCCAGCAAGGGCCGACTCCTCCCTCCGACCTGGGAATCGCCATTCGTGAGGACGTTCGCAAGTTTGCCAACGGACGGGAACAAAACGACGACATCACGCTGATGGTCTTTGGCCGAATGTGACCAGAGCGGCTGCCATTTGACTCTTCTGCTTTTTTTGAGTGATCGGATCATTTTTTGTTTGCGAGTGACCGCCAGAATCCGTATTCCTTCATGTAAGATCACTTGAATTTGTCTTCATTTCCTATGAGGATTGAGGGAACTCAACCTGTCTGCTTTCCTTTGTTGCACCCATGTCTCACAGATTTGACGTACGCCCCGGACGGCTGGCTGGCCCCATTTTTGCCAGTGGTCTGGTGATCCTGCTGGGAGCCCTTGGTGTCGCGATTACCGTCGCTGCTGGTGGGGGAGATGCATGGATCACTTGCGCCGTCTTTGTCGGAATTATTTTCGCCACGCCGCTTCTCGGACTCCTGTTTCGGGCGAACCCCGGCAATCTTCTGGCAAACCGCTTTGGCTGGATGACGGTTCGAAACCCGAATGATGAAAGCGATTATCTTCCCAGAGCCATGCGGACCAGGCGCCGCCACTTCGGCACCAATCAGCCTCCGACCGTGGAAGAAATTCGGGAGGCGAAAGAAAATCTGAACAACTGGGTCCCCGCTGGAAATTCTCAGAAAAAACAACCGAGGTGAATTCCCTGGTTTTCCCGTTAACCTTCATCATGGGAAATGAAGAGTGGACATTGCAAATACCAGCCCTGAAAGGGCTTCACAACACAGCCCAGGGTCACTCACGAAGTGAGCGCACCCTGGGTAGAAGAGCGCCGTGTTGACAAACCAACCCCGAAGGGGTTGCACAAGGGGGGCTGATTGTGCAGCCCCTTCGGGGTAGACTCGAAATGGGGGCTCCATTAACCCAGGGTGCGCTCACTTTGTGAGCAACCCTGGGCTGTGTTGTCAAAACCCCTTTGGGGTAAACGGTCGGGGCATCCATGAGAACTGGAGAACGGTCAAAAATGTGGGTAAACACAAGCTTGGTATGCAGCCCCATCATGGAGAGAGGGAAGTTTTACCCTTTCAGTAAGAACTGGATCAGATCCGGAACTGAACTTGCCATATAGAGCAGTTTTCGGTTTTCCGGTTTCATGAACCCGTCTTCAACGGCCCGATCCATCATCTCGATCATCGGATCGTAGTAACCATTGACGTTCAGTAACGCCATCGGTTTATGATGAAAGCCAAGCTGCCCCCAAGTGAGGACTTCAAAGAGTTCCTCAAATGTTCCCAGCCCGCCGGGGAGGGCAACGAAACCATCGGACAACTCTGACATCAACGCCTTTCGTGTGTGCATCGAGACGACAACCCGCATGTCTGTCACACCGGGATGAGCAAGTTCCCGATGTTTGAGTGATTCTGGAATCACGCCCGTTACCGTTCCTTTGGCCGCAAGGACTGCGTCTGCAACGATTCCCATGATTCCGACGTTTCCACCGCCGTAGACCATGTGAATCCGGTTCTGAGCCAGAGCGGTTCCCAGGTCGGTTGCCGTCTGCTGATAGACCGAATGAATTCCAGGGCGAGACCCGCAAAAGACACAAATCGCCATTCTTGCTGATTCATCATTTATCGCGGTTTCATCATTTGTCACAGTGAATATCCAACTCTTCTTCATGAAACTTTGGGAATACCGGTCCCCTCTTTCGGGGCGGGGGTCTGGTCTTCGAGTGCCGGTTCTTTCTGACTCGGGGACAGGACTGGAGTCGCCTGCAACCCCGGAGCGAATCGCTGGTCTAATGACAGCGGAAACAATGCGGCTCCGAGAAACGTCAGACCGGAAATCATCACCGCACCCACGGCGGTCCATGTCCATTGGTTGTCACGGACGCGAAACGGGGTTTCGAACAAGACACGTTTCAGCAACTGCAGGTTCCCGAGTGCGTTGAAAATCATCAAAACAAGTAGTGCCACGGCGAGGAATGTGACACTGTTATCCCGTTCATTCACCAGGGTGAGTGTCGATTGCCGGTGAGGAAGCAGGCAGGTCAGGATGAGTCCGAACCGCCACCAGAACCCGGGAAACGGCGGCATCCCGGAGAAGCTGAACAAGGCCACCAGCAATGGAATCGATTTCACCGGCTGGCGACGTGCCACTCCCCCCAGCGTTTCGGTGATGTCTGCGTTCTCTCCATCCGGTTGCAGCAGACGTTGCCCGGACAAAAGCAGTAACAAGGCAATCGTTTCACAAACAAGAATCGAAACAAACAACGTCTGTCCGGTCGGAAGATTGGAGGATTGAGCCCAATCCCGGAGAGGATGGCCACGTTCCCAATTCTGCAGGAAGATGGGAACTGTCAGAAAGCTGAGCGTGGCCAATGCATTGAGAGCGAGTCGTCGGGAAAGCAGGTTTTCCCGCATCAGGCGAACAGATCCGAAGGCCAGGGAAAACAGTCCCGCCATGACGAGAAGAAATGCCTGCTGGTCAGAGAACGGGAAGAACTCGCTCAATCTCCACAGAACAACTCCTGCCGTGAGTGTCGGTAACAGACGGTGTCCGACTGTGGCCAGAACAGGGTCGAAACTGGATTCCACTCCAACAACACGAGGAAACGGAAACCAGCGAACCATTCCTCCGATCCCGCAGATGAGAAAGACCGATCCCATCAGAGGCCCGTTGGAACCGAGGGGGGTGAACGAGGTCAACAGAAGACCGGACGCAAACAACGCGCTTCCGACAACCAGAGAAGAATGTCGTTTCCAGAGAGAGACGGTATTGTCTGTTCGTCCATAAAACATCAATGCCAGAACACTGAATTGCATTGCTCCCCACAGCAGGATCGGGTGATTTCCAATACTGGCCAACCCCAGCAGACCGGCACTCCAGCAGGTTGCGGAAAGCGTGGCCGGATGCCGGTCCAGCAGCGACACCAGCAGGCAGCACAAAACTCCGACCAGCAAGGACGCCCGACTGACGGCATCATCACGGAACCATGTGGAGACACCTGTCAGTAGTGATTTTGCCTGTACCGATTCCGAGGGGGTGAGCAGCAGAAGCAGCCACAATCCCAGTGCGACGGCACTCCCGGTTCCGACGAGAATTCTCGCGAATCTCGAGGCACGAATTCCCCCGACCTGCGTCAGGCAGGCCAGGAGCAGTAGAAGAAAACAAAGGAGGACCGGCAAGAGCATGGTCGGTTGATGATCCGTATTGAGCGCAACGGGTCACCATGACGGAAACAGTCGCCACGGATTCAAGATCGATTATAGCCGATACGACCCGGAACTGTGATCCTTCCGGTGATGGAACGAAGGGAAAAGAAGAGGACGAAATGACTGGAACCGGAAATGATCAGCGGAGCGATTTGCCTCCTTGTTCCTGGCTCCTCCCTGATCCTTGATCTCGACTTTCGCACTTTGCCCGTTGTGAAGAAGAGGAGACTCACGTAAAGATGCCAAGACGCAAAGATCAGTATCAACCCGTTTTCTGCGATTGTCCCGTTTTGAACAACACGAATCCTTCAACAACAACGAAGGAAGAGCCATCCCATTCCCTGAAAATGTCAGGAGTCAGGAATTCTCAACCCTTTTCTGCTGATCTGTCTTCTCTGTGACTTGAACCGGGAATCCATGAATTTAAGGACATCTTTGAAGCAAAACCCTTTGCGCCTTGGCGCCTTTGCGTGAGTCTCTTCTTCTTTAAGCAAAAAGTATGAAAGTCGAACTTATGCACTCTTCACATCCCCCTGTGTCCATTGCAGATCGATCAGACGCCAGGTTTTGGGGTTGGGGTTTTCATTGCGAAGTGGTGGCGGCAATCGGTGGGGACGAACATTGTCGTAGCACTGCAAGACCGCGAATCGCTTCAATGAGGCGGGGATTCCGACTGCCGTAAAACCGGCATGACCGGTTGCCGGATAGGGACCGCCATGGTTCATCGCCGGACTGACAGCGACGCCGGTCGGCATTTTGTCGTTGAGCAGTCGCCCGACTCGTTGTCTGAGAATCGGTTCGATTCGTTCATACAGGGGGTCGTCTTCCCCAGTCGTGCTGGAATAGAGGCACCCTGTCAATCCCCCTTCAAGTTGACGGGTGATCGCTTCAAGCTGATCGTCATCCTTTGCGACGATAATCAACGCGGTGTTGCCGAACGCTTCTGTCTGCAGACCGGCCGGGTCTGCGAGGAAATCGTCTCCACTGGCTCGTAATAACGTATTTGCATAACAGTAGCGAGAAATGTCCACTGGTTCAGCTCCTGTGACGACACTTGCTCCGGCCCGCTGTAACGCCACAATCCCTGCACGGAGATGAACTTCGGTTCCTTCTCCGAGAAGCGTTCCGACAGGGGATGCCGCGAATTTTTCGGCAACGGCCCGAATGAATGGTTCGGTAAAGGGGCCTTCTTTGAGAAGAATCAGACCGGGACTCGTGCAAAACTGTCCGGTTCCCAGCAAGGCGCTGGATGCGAATTCCGTGACAAGGGCATCGAGGCGTTCGGTCAGTGCTCCAGGCAGGAAGTAGACGGGGTTCACGCTCGACAACTCTGCATAGAACGGCTTCCCGGCCAGATCGGCGGCTCCTTTGAGGAGGAGTCCGGCGTGACGGGCTCCGGTATATCCGCTGGCTCCGAGGAGAGGATGAGAGACAAGCCTGGCCCCATCTTCATGGCTGGTGCGGTAGATCAGTTGAATGAACCCGGGGGGCATTCCCGTCTCAACTGCAGCGATTTGAGCCGCTTCTGCAAAAATTCGGGTCGTCTCCGGGTGCGAAGAGTGCCCTTTTGCAATCACCGGATTTCCAGCAGCGACGGCCGCTGCGAAATCTCCTCCGGCGATGCTGTTAAACGCACAGGGGAAATTGTTCGGACCGAAGACGGCTACTGGACCAATGCCAGTAAACTGCGACCGAATGTTCGCGGCGGTGTCGATGGTGGGTTGCCGCCACGATTCCTCTCTCGCTGCACTCGCAGCCAGTTTCAATTGATTGATCGTTCGAGGAAGCTCGACGTCCTTCAATCGGGGAGAAACTGGTAAGGCCGTTTCCTGGTGTGCGGCGGCGACAATCTTGTCCGCGCGAGACTCAATTTCACGGGCATAGGTTTCCAGAAAATCGGCAAATCGACTGCCGGGCCAGCTTTTTACCTGATCAAAAGCCTGTTCGGCGGCTTTCAGTGCGACTTCGATCTCTGGCCAGGGACTGATGGGAAACTCGCCGGAAAGAGGTTCTCGCGTCCCCGGGTTGACTGCCTGAAACGACTTCTCACCAATGGACGAACGCCATTCTCCATTGATCAGGACTTGCTTCTTCATTCCATTTTCCCATCACGCAAGCGGTTGGCCGGTTGTGTTCCTATCGGGAACGAATCATATTCCCATCTCCCTTACTGTATCTGTTGCCGCCATTTCATTCTACGAAACGTATCCGTTCGTCAGCCGTGACCAGATTTTTGACTGGCAACTCGCTGATGCAGGTCAATGAAATTGCACTGGACTGTTTTCATTTTCCCACGCTGGTCTGCTATTCTGTTTCGCTTTCCGACGGCGTCGGAATGGGCAGTCACGGTCGTTCATCACCGGCCTGCCGGCGAGAACTGCTCCACGAATTGATGAGAGCAGTGCAACCTGTTGATTACGGGAAGTTCAAGTTATGTCTATCGTTGTGCAGAAATTCGGTGGAACCAGCGTGGCGACCGCCGACAAGATCCGGGCTGCTGCAAGTCGGGCCATCGCCACCAAACAGGCGGGGCATCAGGTTGTGATGGTCGTCTCTGCCCGGGGGCACAAAACCGACGAACTGGTTCGCCTGGCAGAAGAGGTTTCCGACCGTCCTGCCGCACGTGAAATGGATATGCTGCTGTCGACCGGCGAGCAGGAATCGGTCGCACTCGTCGCCATGGCCATTCATGGACTCGGTGAGAACGCGGTCAGCATGACGGGGGGACAACTGGGAATCGTGACCGATTCCACGTTCTCCAAGGCCCGAATCCGATCGATCAACACCGAACGAATTAAACAGTACCTCGACGCCGGGAACATTGTTGTTGCCTGCGGGTTTCAGGGAATTGATCACGATTCCAACATCACGACACTCGGTCGGGGAGGGAGTGACACTACTGCCACCGCGCTGGCTGCCGCCTTGCAGGCAGAGGAATGTCAGATCTTCACGGACGTTGAGGGAGTCTTCACGACCGATCCCCGAGTGGTGACGGATGCTCGGAAGGTTGAAGAGATTTCCTATGACGAGATGCTCGAACTGGCGAGTCTCGGTGCTGGTGTCATGCACTCACGCTCTATTGAGTTCGCCAAAAAATTCAGTGTGCCGCTCCGTGTCCGCCCTTCCTTTAACGAGAATCTGGGAACATTGATTTCCAATCGGACGGAAGACCGTGTCGTCACTGGTCTGGCAGTGGCGAAGCAGGAAGCCCGGGTGACACTGGCGGACCTGCCGGATCAACCCGGTGTGATGGCGACCATCTTCACGAACATGGCGACCCGAAAAATTCCGATCGACATGGTCGTACAGAACGTGGCGGTGAGCGGAAAAGCGGAAGTGACCTTCACCGTTCCAGAAGGAGATCTCGCCGAGACTCTCACTGCGGCTGAAGCGGCAGTGAAAGAACTGGGAACCGGGTTTGTCCGGAGCGGAACACACGTTTCCAAGGTGTCGATTGTCGGAAGCGGTATGCAGACTCATCCCGGCGTTGCCGCGCAGATGTTCAAATCGCTCTCGGACGACGGTATCAATCTGGAGATGATCACGACCAGCGAGATTAAAGTCTCCGCGCTGGTCGACCGGAGTCGTTGCCAGGATGCTTTACTCTCGATCCATAAGGGGTTTCATCTGGAAAAGGGGACGATTGTCGTCCCGTCGATTGGTGTGGCCGATATCGCCACGGCACGAGCTGTTCCTAAGGAAAACGGCGACCTTCTGCAAGCGGTTGTCAGCAAACTGGCGAGCATGGAAGACATCGTCGTCAGTGAAGTTCTGCTGGACGAAAGCCAGGCTCGTGTCACGCTGAATAATGTTCCTGACGAGCCGGGGATCTGCACGAAGCTGTTCTCTGAGGTGGCAAATGCCTCTGTCATGGTCGACATGATCGTGCAGAACATCAGCCATAGCGGTCAGGCACAAATCACGTTCACGATTCCGCAAAACCAGTTGCTCCAATGCCAGACCGTTGTGGAAACACTACTGAAGGAATGGTCCGGAGCTTCCGTCAGCACGGAGCCACGCATCGCGAAACTGAGCGTCGCCGGGATCGGATTGCGGACACATACCGGAGTGGGAGAGCGCCTGTTCCGAGCTCTGTCTGAAGCCGGGGTCAACATTCAGATGATGAACACCAGCGAACTTCGTATGAGTGTTGTCGTTGCTCAGGGGCAGGGATCAACGGCTTACATTGCTTTGAAGAAAGCGTTTTCACTGGAGTGAATTGGTAGCCCGAATGATTCGTAGGGTGTATGAAGCACGAAGAAATCAGGAAAAGGGTGCATTCCGCAACTCCGCCTCAAAAACAGAGTGTGGTTTCCATCAGGACGAAGCTTCGTGCGCAATGCACCGCCACTTCAGGAGTTGCTGCATGCACCCTACCGGAAGTATGAATAATCCAGGGGAGCGTATTACCGTCCCAGGATGTCGTAGACCTCGACGGTCGACGTCGCTTCGAGAAGTTGTTGCCGGACCGCTTCTTCGCTGGCCAGTGAGGCAATTTTCCCCAGCATCGTCAACTGGATTTGCGGCGTTTCTTCCGGAGTCACGAGCAGAAAGACCAGCCGGACCGGTTCCGAAGAATTTGAATTAAACGTGATCCCCTCATGGCTGCGGCCGAAGACAATAATGGGATTGGCCAGTCGGGGACATCGGGCATGCGGAATTCCGACTCCCAGACCCACGTCTGTCGAAAGTTCTTTTTCCCGTTCAATCGCCAGTGCCGCGATGTTGGCCCCATTCGGCAGAACCGACTTGGGGATGAGTGTCGCCAGTTCTGTGATCGCTTCGTCGGCGTTCTGAGCCATCATCTCCAGCTTGATGTTCCCCGCCTGCAGGCAGGCAACGACCGAGGTCGTCGGGTGACGCGGGTATTCGTCTTCAATCTTTCCGATGACCTGTTCGAGAATGTCTTCCAGCGTGATGATCCCGACAGGGCGCCCCAGGCTTTTGACAAGACAGATCGTATTCCCGTCCGCCTGCATTCGGGTCAGCAGCGAATGAACATCCATATCCAGACCGACTTTGTAAATCTGCCGGACAAGTCGGGTCCATTCCGTTCCGGATGACGTTTCTCCAACAAGATCCTTCGCCAGCAGGTAACCGATTGGCTGTCCGGATGCACCGTCGATAACGGGCCAGCGGGAGAAATGCTCTTCGGAGATAATCCGGCGAATCTGATCGATGGTTTGGGTTGTCTGCAGTCGTTTCACCCGTGACCAGGGGACCATCAGGTGATTCAGACGTTGTTCGCTCAGATTCGACACATTCTCCAGCAGGAGTTTGAGCCGCAGATCACGAACTGTTTTTTCAACCACGTCTTTACTGGCCCCGAAGTCGGCCAGCACCAGACGGGACAGGGCGACAGCCGCTTCCCCTTCTTCAAAGACCGCTCCAGTGGCTCCGGCTTCTTCGAGATGCTTGCGCTCCTGCAGATATCGGGCACGAACGAGAATTCGAATGGCGGGATTCAAATTTCTCGCAGCGTAAATGATTGTGCCGACACTCGACGATTGCGGCAACGTGATGACCAGATGAGACGCCCGATCGACTCCAGCCTGTTCCAATACCGCTTCGCGCGAGCCGTCTCCATAGATCGCTTCCTGCCCACCCCGGTTGGCTTCCGTGACGGCATCCATGTTCATGTCGATGATGACGGTTCTCAGCCCCGCCTCACGCAGCAACTGGTTGACCGATCGACCGACGGGACCATAACCGATCACAACGGCGAGACGTTCATCAGGAGAGGCCGGAGCATCGACTGCTTTTGCCACGGCCTGATTGGCCTTTCGAATACGAAGATCGGTTCGATAGTTCAGTATTTTCCAGAGCTTCGGCTGGCGGCGCAGAAATAATTCGATCTGCGGCAGCATCCTGAAGATCATCGGGTTGATGGTAATTGTCAGAATTGCGGAGGCGACAAGAACACTATGCAGGGACTCCGAAATCAAGCCATGGGCACGACCGACGTCTGACAGGATGAAGGAGAACTCTCCGACCTGAGCCAGTGCCAGAGCGACGGTTAATGCCGTTCTGACCGACCATCCCAGGAGGGCTACAATTGCGAGCGCGGCCAACGGCTTGATGATCAGAATCACAAAGAGCGAAATCAGAATCAGAACCGGTTGTTCAATAAGATAAATCGGATTGAAGATCATTCCGACCGAGACAAAGAACAGCACAGCGAACGCATCCCGTAACGGAAGTGCGTCGGCGGCAGCCTGATGACTCACAGGCGACTGGGCCACCATCATTCCTGCCAGAAACGCTCCGAGTGCCATCGAGGCCCCAAACGCGGCATAGGCTCCGGCGGCAACAGCGACAGAGAAGACCAGCACGGTCAGGGTAAAGAGTTCGCGTGACCGAAGTCGGGCGACTTTCTCCAGAGCCCACGGGATAATTCGCATCCCGAAAACCATGACAATGACCAACAGAACAACCAGCTTCAGCAGAGCGATTCCGATGGGAATGAGGGGATGAACCGCTTCGGCCGCAGCCACGGCGTGTTCGGCCACGGCATGATCTGCACCAGCCACTTCTGCGGCAACCTGAGCTGCGCCATGTGCGGCCCCGTGCCCTGCATTGTGAATGACCGCGACTGTTCCCGACGCAATTGCCGGGACCATCACGAGCACAATGACGGTCAACAAATCTTCCACCAGCAGCCAGCCGACCGCAACGTGTCCTTCCGGCGCATGCATGACGTTGGCATCCATCAACACACGAATCAGCACCACGGTACTGGCAACCGACAGCGCGATCCCCACCAGGGTCGCTTCTTTGAACGGAATTCCAACCGCCATAAACGCGGCCACAGAAACCAGCGTCGCCACGATGACCTGTCCTAACGCACCGGGAATGGCAACCCCTTTGACGGCCATCAGGTCTTTCAGATGAAAGTGCAGACCGACCCCGAACATCAGCAGAATCACACCGACTTCAGCCAGCTGGTGAGCCAGTCCCACATCTCCGACAAACCCGGGAGTATGTGGACCGATCACTATTCCGGCTAACAGATAGCCGACGATCGGAGAAAAACGGAGCCATTGTGTGAACAGTCCCAATACCCAAGCTGCGGCAAAGGCGGCGGCAATCGTCGTAATCAGTGGCAGGTCATGCATTGGTGAGACGTTCCGAGAGGTTCCCTGATGAGCCAGAAACTGCTGTCGCGCTCATTTTCTAGAAGCGCACACATCCTTGTGTCGAGAGCAAAACCGTTCGAGTAATGAACGTTCCCTGATTCGGAAACGAAACTCAGAAAAGTTTCGCTCAGGGTTCTATGCCATTTTTTTACGGGATGCCAGCGACTTCAGGCGATTTCTCGATCCGTTTGCGGAATCCAGAAAGAATCTTCTCGGACCACGAAAAACAAGTTATTGGGGAACAGTTTCCGAAACACGTTAGCGGTCTGAAGAGGGTAGCCCTGATTGCTCGCAATCGGGGCCACCCTCATTGATCAGCACTTTCGCTTTTATTGAAAATGGCCCGGGAGGGCGAGGCTCCCGCCGAGCCGCAAACCATGGAAAGCGTGAACTTCCATGCGGCTCAGCAGGAGCTTCGCCCTCCCGGAAATTGCCAATCTTGAAACAAGCAAAAGCCCTGCCCTCACGGAACCACCAAAGATTGTCTTATTGGGGAATATCGATTTTGATGTGAAGATCCCGAAGTTGCTTTGAGTCCACTTCGGACGGCGCCTGCAGCATCAAATCGGAGGCTTTTTGTGTCTTCGGGAAGGCAATGACGTCGCGGATATTGTCGCTGCCGGTGAACATCATCACCCAGCGGTCGAGTCCCAGTGCAATCCCGGCGTGAGGAGGTGCTCCATAACGCAACGCATTCAGCAGGAAGCCAAACCGTTCTTCCGCAATTTCCTGCGGGATTTTGAGGAGATCGAACACTTTCTGTTGAATCTGTGAATCATGAATACGAACGCTGCCGCTCGCCGATTCGTAACCGTTGCAGATCAGATCGTAGGATTGTGCCCGAATTTTTGATGGATCCGTTTCGAAATATCCCACGTCGTCCGGATGCACGGCACAGAATGGGTGATGCTCGGCGTCCCAGCGCTGTTCGTCTTCGTTCCAGGTGACCAGCGGAAAGTCCAGCACCCAGGCACAGTTGATTTCCATGGGATCGTACAGTTTCAGATCACGTCCCAGGAAGCTGCGTAATGCCGCGAGTGCCGCACAGCTCACTTTCCAGGTGTCGGCAACGTAAACCAGCAGATCGCCGTCTTCCGCTTCCATTCGCTGCACGATTGCCTTCTGCTGCTCGTCTGAAAAGAACTTGGCGATCGACGATTCCAGTTTTCCTCGGGCGACTTTGAAGTAGGCGAGCCCTTTCGCCCCATATTCTGCCACCAGTGATTTGAAATCGTTGTCGAGAATCCGGCGACTGTATTTCTCGGCGCAGCCCTTCAGGCACAGCCCGCGCACTTTGTTTCCGGCTTCAACCGTGTTCTTGAAGACTCCGAAATCGCTGTTCGCGACCAGATCGGAAATGTCTTTGATTTTCATTCCAAACCGCAAGTCCGGCTTGTCCGATCCGTAATCACGCATGACTTCCGCGTGCGTGTATCGAGGCAACGGGAGATTGATCTCTTTCCCTTGAATTTCGCTCACCATTCGGGCGACCAGACCGTCGATCATCTGCAGGATATCTTCCTGTTCGACGAAGGCCATTTCGAGGTCGATCTGAGTGAATTCCGGCTGCCGGTCGGCGCGCAAGTCTTCATCACGGAAGCAACGGGCGATCTGCATATAACGATCGTACCCAGCCACCATCAGCAACTGTTTGAACAGCTGCGGCGACTGCGGCAACGCATAGAACGTTCCTTCATGCACCCGACTCGGCACCAGGTAATCGCGAGCCCCTTCCGGTGTGCTGCGTCCGAGGATCGGAGTTTCGATGTCCAGAAAACCACGTTCATCGAAGTAGTTGCGGACTGCTTTGGTGAGCTTGTGGCGGAGAATCATCCTGTCCTGCAACGCCGGGCGTCTCAGGTCGACGTAGCGATATTGCAATCTCAGTTCTTCATTCGGAACGGAATCCCCGCGCGGTTCGAACGGCGGAGTCCGGCTCTTATTGAGCACTTTCAACTGAGCGGCCCGAAGTTCAACATCTCCGGTTCCCAGTTTGGGATTCTTGTTTTCCGGCCCGCGATCGACCACTTCCCCGATCACCTGAATCACGTCTTCATGTCGTAACCCCGAGGCGACCTGCTGGATGTCGTTGGATTCGTCCAGTCGGAATGCAACCTGTGTGATGCCGTACCGGTCGCGGAGATCGATAAACACGACTCCCCCATGGTCCCGATATTTGTCGACCCAGCCGGCCAGAGTGACGGTTTGTCCAACATCTTCAATGCGGATCTCACCGCAGGTACGAGTGCGTAACACGAAAGGTCAATCCTTGTGGAGACAATCAATCCGAATGTGAAGCGAGCAGTATAGAGCAGATATTGTGGAGGAACCACGGAAAGAGCGGAAAAGACGGAAACATAAAGGCGGGACACTGAAAGCACAAACTGATCCACCCAGCCTGAGAGAAATTGGACTGCTTGGAGAGCAGAGCCCGCAAAGAAATCCCTCCCTTCCCGTTCTTTGCGTCTTCGCGGTGAAATTCCTTTTTCGATCCGGCAAAATCTGCGACCGACGAACCGGGCTTCGAAACCGATCTTGCCTCAATGATTCCGTTTCGCTAGAAGGAGCGGAATCGACCAAATTTCACACGTTCCAGGACGGAACGTTACGAACTTATAGGATGCAACGGATGGCATTTGCTCTTCTGGAGTTAAGTCAACAGCTCGGCGCAGAGTTGAAGGGAGACGGAACAGTTCTCCTTTCCGACGTTGCCTCTTTGCCGCTCGCCACATCTGAACACTTGGCGTATGTTGAATCAAAGAAACAGATTACAGCAGCCAAGTCTTCTCCGGCCGGGGCGTTGATCACGACTTCGGAACTGGCCGAAATGCTCTCCGGGCAGGCAACGCCGCTGTTGATTGTCGCTCGGCCACAGAAGGCATTCATCGAGGCAATGCTGCTGTTTCGTCCGGCTCCCCAGCGTCCCGCTCCGACCATTTCCGAGAATGCGGTTGTCTCTCCTTCCGCACGATTCGGAGAAGGCTGTCGGGTTGGACCAAATGCCGTCATTGGTGACGACGTGGTCATCGGTGACCATTGCGAAATCGGCCCCGGAGCCGTCATTGCCGACGGGAGTCGCATCGGAAATCACTGCAAAATCTACAGTAACGTCGTTTTCTATTCCGGCGTGGAACTGAAAGACCGGGTGATCATCCACGCGAACGCCGTCATCGGCGGGGACGGATTCGGTTACCGGTTCGAACAGGGGGCCTTCATCAAGATTCCGCACACCGGCAAGGTCATTCTGGAAGATGATGTCGAAATTGGGGCCTGCACCACCATTGATCGGGGCATGATTGACTCCACGATCATCGGTCAGGGAACCAAAATTGATAATCAGGTGATGATCGCCCACAACTGCCGGATCGGTCGAAACAATGTCTTCGCGTCACAGGTCGGTCTGGCCGGTTCCGTGACGACTGGCGAATACGTGCAGATGGGGGGCAAAGTCGGAATTGCCGATCACATTCACATCGGCACTCAGGTCAAACTGGGGGGGAACACTGGCGTTCTCTCCGACATTACCGTCCCGGGGGCTTACTACGATTCCCCCGCAGTACCGGAAAAAGAAGCTCTGAGAAATCATGTGAACATTCGCCGTCTCCCGGAGATGCGCGACCAGATCAAGCAACTGGCACAGCAGATGGCCGCGCTCCAGGCCCAATTGTCATCCCTTCAGGAGCCTCCTTCCTCCAAAGTCGCCGCTTGACGTGAACGGTTCATCCGCAGTGATGTGCCCCGTCGCGATCAACCGACACCAATGTCATCATGTCTGATACTTACCGCGAACGTCTGTTACCGATCACTCCCCGCCCTGGGGATCGAGTCGGTCTGCTCGCCGGTTGGGGACGATTTCCCATCGTCTTTGCCCGGGTGGCTCAACACATGGGATATTCGGTCCAATGTCAGGGACTCGATGGCCTTGCCTCCCCTGAACTGGCCGAAATCTGCGATCATTACAGCCCGTTGCCACTTGCCAGAATCGGCAAGGCGGTTCGCTACTTCAAGCGACGAAACGTCGTGAATGCAGTGATGGCCGGCAAAGTGGAAAAGCGGGTTCTGTTCGACTCATTCGCACTCTGGCGACTGATGCCCGACCTGCGAACGATGAACATGTGGTTTCGCTATCTGACCGAAAACAAGAAAGACGACACGTTACTGTTGGCCGTCATTCGTGAATTTGAACGGGACGGCATTCATTTTCGTTCGGCCCTGGATTTTTGTCCGGAGATTCTCGTGAAACATGGCTTTCTGACCCGACGTCAACCCACTCCGTCACAATGGAAAGACATCCGCTTCGGTTGGGAACTGGCCAAGGAAATGGGCCGACTGGATGTTGGACAGTCTGTCATCGTGAACGACACCGCCGTGATTGCGATCGAAGCAATCGAAGGGACTGATGAATGTATTCGCCGCGCCGGAACGCTTTGCCGCCGCGGGGGAATGACTATCGTCAAAGTTGCTAAGCCCAATCAGGATATGCGGTTTGACGTTCCCACCGTGGGTGTCCAGACCCTTCAGACCATGCGTGAAGCGGGTGTCCGCGTGCTGGCGATTGAAACGGGAATGACCATCCTTCTTGATGAAGAAGAAGTGGTCCGACTTGCCGACAAGCTCGGAATTGTTATTGTTTCTCTGAAAGCAGAAGAGTTGCAACTGCGATCAGTTGCATAATAGGAAATTCTAAATTCGAAATACTAAGAACCAAGCAGATTCCAGTCGTGTCCCCTACGCGACATGGTTTGCAGTTTTTTGGTTCTTAGAATTTATGATTTAGAATTTTCTCCCTCTCTTCTTCGATGATCGAACAAAGAAGTCTGTCTTCGACATGTCTTTGACGCTCACAGAGATCCGCAAAAGCTACCGCGAGCCCGGCGGTGGAGTTCTCCCTGTCCTGAACATCGACTCGTTCGAATTGCCGCAAGGAACGCAGGCAGCGCTCCTCGGGCAAAGTGGCGGTGGCAAAACCACACTGCTCAACGTGATCGCTGGAATCACGGGGCCTGACTCCGGCAAAGTGGTGATCGATAACGTCGACATCACGCGCCTAATTGAACCGGCTCGAGACCGCTTTCGCGCGGAACGAATCGGCATCGTCTTTCAGACATTTCACCTCCTCCCGGCATTTTCCGCATTGGAGAACGTATTGCTGGGAATGGCGTTCTCAGGTCGAGCCGATCGGGCGCATGCTCGGAAACTTCTGGAACAGGTCGGACTCGGCAAACGGATGCATCACCGTCCGTCACAGTTATCCGTCGGAGAACAGCAACGGGTTTCTGTCGCGAGAGCACTCGCCAACCGCCCCCGATTGATGCTCGCCGACGAACCGACCGCCAGTGTCGATGTCGCCAATCAGGACAAAATTCTGCAACTGCTCCGGGACGCCTGTCAGGAACACAACGTCAGCCTGCTGCTGGTCACCCATTCCACCGATGTCAGTTCCCGTTTCGAACGGGTCGAACAACTGAGTAACTTCAATCGACCAGCGGGGAGTGCAGAATGAACCTGTTGACCATCGCCTTCAAAAGCCTGCGTCAACGCTGGCTGGCTTCATTTCTCACCGGTTTAAGCGTCGCGCTGGGGGTGGCACTGATTGTGACCGTCATGGTTCTCAACGGAGCCGTTTCGAAGCAGTTCACTCAGACCGGAAGTGGTTACGATCTCGTTGTCGGTCCCAAAGGGAGCGATACTCAACTGGTCCTCAGTTCGATCTATTACATGGATCGTCCCATCGAAAACCTTCCCTGGCGGTATTTCAAAGAACTGACGGAACATCGTTATGTCGAACGGGCCATTCCGGTCAATCTGGGAGACACGACCGAACTGGGAGGTTTCCCGATCGTCGGGACGACTCCGCAATATTTTCTGGTTGACTGCCTTCCCGGCCAGAAGTTCCGTATCAAAGGGGACGGTCTTCAAGGAACGTGGGACGCTGTGATTGGTTCACAGGTCGCCAGAAAGAACAAATGGGACGTCGGCAGTGAATTCAAGATGGTTCATGCCGGTGAGGATGACCATGTTCACGATGAACTCTTCACCGTGAGAGGAGTGCTCGCTCCGACCGGAACTCCGAACGATCGGGCCGTCTTCGTTCATATCGACGGATTCTTCCAACTCGCCGGACACGACAAACCGGTGAACGAGGCCATTGAACGGGAAGCCAAGTTTTACGGCGAAACAGAAGAACAGGTCCGCGAACGCTACAAAGACGATCTGATTGAAATCGCAAAACATGCCCATCACGATCACTCTCACGACGACCATGATCATCACCACCCGACGAGTGATCTTCAGAAAGAAGTCACCAGTGTTTTGCTCGTGATGAAAGGAAACGACTCCCTTCGTCGTAGTAATGCCGCAATGGCCATGCAGAACAATCTGCAAAAAGGATTTCAGGCTCAGGCGGTGAATGTCGTGGGGGTGATGGCCCGACTGTTGACGAATTTGGTTGGAAACATCCGTGATGCCTTTCTCGTCCTGACCGGACTGATTGTGATCGTCTCCGGAATCGGCATCTTTGTGAGTATCTACAATTCAATGTCCGACCGCAAAAAAGAAATCGCGGTCATGCGAGCCCTCGGAGCCCGCCGACAGACAGTCTTCTCCATCATTCTGCTGGAGTCACTGTTGCTGTGTGTTCTCGGCGGACTGGTAGGAATGGCAATCGGTCATGGACTCGTCTTCATCGCCGCCCCGATCATTGAAGCCCGAAGTGGATTACTGATTGATCCATTCCAGTTTGATCTGATGGAACTGGTCGTGATTCCCGTCTTGATCGGCATGGCGATGCTGGTTGGCCTGCTGCCAGGAATGTCGGCTTACAACACCGATGTGGCCGAAGCACTGCAATCGTAATCGGACAAGTTCGAGTCAGTTCACAGGTTTGATTGGCCGACTGGTCAGTGCTCTTGTTTGTTTCCAAATGGGGTGCTTCCGGGAGGGCGAAGCTCCTGCTGAGCCGGATAGAAGATGACGCGATCTCTTTGGTTGCGGCTCGGCGTGAGCCTCGCTCTCCCGAGTCATTTTCAACAGAGCGAAAGCTCTGTCGGCCAGTTGCGTACAGCTCTCAACTCAAGTCCAGGCACTATTGCGGAGTACGTTGAGCGTGCGGGTGGGAGGATTCGTAGGTTTCCCGCATCCGGCGCGTGCTGACGTGGGTGTAGATTTGCGTTGTCGTCAGACTTTTGTGTCCTAACAGTTCCTGCACACTTCTGAGATCGGCCCCGCCATCCAGCAGGTGCGTCGCAAAACTGTGACGCAATGTATGCGGACTGGTAATCGATGCCAGCCCCGTTTCTTTAAGGTACTTATCAAGCATGCGCCCGATGCTGCGCGTGGTCAGACGTCGACCGAATCGATTGAGAAACAGGGCATCGTGCTCATCGGCGGGAGCGGAGATGTCGACCGATCGAACGTCGAGCCAGCGGTCCAGTGCTTTCGAGGCGTAGGAACCAATCGGAGCGATTCGTTCTTTGGCTCCTTTTCCGAAGACCCGCAGGATGTTGGCCGGGCGATCCCAATCGGAGATATTCAGACCGACCAGTTCCGCCACACGAAGTCCGGCCGAGTAGAATGTTTCCAGAATGGCCCGATCGCGCAATCCCATTGGCTCATTGGCCGGAGGAGCTTCCAGCAGCGTGGCAACCTGTTCGGTCGTCAGGAAGTGCGGCAACTTCCGACCAGTTCGGGGAGTTCTCAACGCCTGTGCGGGGTTCGAGGAGGTCAATTCCTCACGCGTAGTATAACGGAAAAAACTTCGGAGCGCCGCGAGCCGCCGCGCAATGGTGGTTCTGGCGTACTGACATTCGTGCAGATAAGAGACGTAACCGCGGAGAATCTGAATCGTCACCTGATCTGGTGAGGAGATTCCGCCAATCCGATCCTCCAGATAATCAAAAAAGCTGGCGAAATCATCACCGTAGGATTTGATTGTCAGATCGGACGAATTCAGTTCCAGTTTCAAATGCCGGAGAAACTGTTGAATGGCACTTTGCATGGAGATAACCGAAGAAAAATTCGAAATTCAAAATCGGAAATTCGAAGCCAGTAGGTCATGCATTGCATGACGCCATTTGTCCGGTTGGTACACCGAATCACATCAGTGTCAGGCAATGCCTGACCTACTCCGTCTTGTTTCTTTTTTGGTTCTTAGAATTTCGAATTTTGTTCTTTTCTTTAAGCGCTTCTTCGAAACGGTTGCGGAGCGGGAGACGGATCAGGCTGTTCCGATTGTAGGCGTCGAATTTTCTGGCTGAGAACGGCCGCGTCGTACCAGGTAAAATTCAGTTCCGGGTCGGCCGCATAACGCCCTAATGTCTGCAACAGAGTGGCAACACTGGAGTCGTCGTAGAGAAAGACGTATCTTTCTCCATCTTTCACCAGAGCAATGACATTGACGTTTCGGTCCATCCTGCGCACCCTGAAGTTCAGCCCCCTGTCCATTCCGCTGTAAAGCGTTATCGTCGAGAGTGGTTTCAGGCATCTGGAGGAAAATGAGGTTTCGCACGGAGTTCGAAAAATTTACGGACAATCGGTGATCGATCTGGTACCACCGGACTTTTGCACGTGTCCTGATAGAAATTCTTATTTTTTGTGATATATGAGACTGAACGACAACAGGATGTCCAATGACTGCTGACAAAACGCTTCCTCTCGGATTTCAAACCGCCGGTGTCACTTGTGGAATCAAGGAATCGGGAAAGCCGGACCTGGCCCTCTTTGTTTCTGATGTGCCGGTTCGAGCGGCTGGGGTGTTTACCCAGAATCAGGTGGTCGGCGCCCCCGTCATCGTTTCACGGTCGCGACTTCCTTCCGAAACCGTTCGGGCCGTCGTGATCAATTCCGGAAACTCCAACGCCTGTACCGGCGAACGGGGAATTACGGACGCACGACAGATGACGTCACTCCTTGCAGAACGCATTGGTGCCGGGGAAGAGGATGTGCTGGTCTGTTCAACCGGTGTCATTGGGCGATTCCTACCGATGGAGAAGATTGAAGCCGGAATTCGTGAAGCGAGTCAGCAACTGGATGGAACATCGCAACACCTCCATCGTGCGGCTCAAGCGATGATGACGACGGACACTGTCGAAAAAGTGGTGACCCGACGGTTCGACGTCGGAGGAACAAAAGGAACTGTGACCGGTGTCTGCAAGGGAGCCGCCATGATCGCCCCGAACATGGCGACCATGCTGGCGGTTATCATGACCGACGTCTCGCTTTCCCCCGGACGTGTCGGTGAATTGCTGCAAGTTGCGGTCAATCGCAGCTTCAACAATATCTCCGTGGAAGGGCACACCAGCACCAGTGACACCGTTCTCCTGCTGGCGAACGGAATGTCCGGTGTGGAATGCCACTCGGAGCCGGAACTGGAGCAGTTTCAGTCGATTCTGAACGATGTCTGCATGGAGCTCTCCAGAAAAATCATTCGCGACGCCGAAGGAGCGAAGCACTTTGTCACTGTGAACGTCCAGGGTCTCCCTTCGGAAGCGGACGCCAGAAAAATCGCTCAGGCGGTCTGTAACAGTCCGCTGGTCAAAACGGCCATTACCGGAAACGATCCCAACTGGGGACGCATCATCTCCGCGGCCGGATACGCCGGAGTGCCGTTTCAGGAACAGGATCTCTCACTCGTTCTGAACGGCGTGGTCATCTACGAAGCCGGACGACCTGCGGCATACGACGAGGCGACATTATCCAACTCGATGAAGTCGGGCGTTGTGACGATTGATCTTCAGTTCCGACTGGGAAAAGCCCACGTGACCTATTGGACCTGTGATTTAACAGCGGAATACATCCACCTGAACGCAGATTACACGACGTAAGAAACAGTTACCCGGGAGGGCGAAGCTCCTGCTGAGCCGCGCGCAAGAGGATCGCTTTCCTTTGGTTGCGGCTCGGCAGGAGCCTCTCCCTCCCGGACACTTTCAATAGAGCAAACTGTTCTACAATCTCATCCAACGGAGTTTGTCATGGCGACGATTTCACTTTCACGACTTGGAATGTTGTCTGTCCTGTCCCTTATTTTGTGTATTCCGGGAATGGCCCGATCAGACGAGAAGATGGATTCTGCAGAACTTGTGATTCGCAATCGAGTGTCACTGACGCAGGAGGGGGCCGAATTGATTCTCAAAGCGGCTCAGGCGAAAGCCCGATTGATGGAAAAGAATGTCAATATCGCCATTGTTGACGATGGCGGACATCCAATTCTGTTCGTGAGAATGAACAAGGCACGTCCCGCCAGTTCTTACACAGCACTGACGAAAGCCGTTTCGGCAGCCACTTTGCGGGCTCCCACAGGTCCATTCGGCCCAAAAGATCAGGAACCGAATCTTCTGCTCAATTTCAGTCTGCAAAATGCCGCCTCAGCGTCCGGCGGACGGATGACGAGCCTGTACGGAGGAGTTCCCATCATCGTTGATGGACAGGTCATCGGTGCCGTCGGAGTCGGAGGAGCCACTGGAGAAGAAGACGCCGAAATCGCCCGGGCCGGAATCGACGCCCTACTGAAGCAACTCAAGTAAGAACCGTCCTGAAAATAACATTTCGGGTAGCCCGGCCAGACTTGGCCGGGTCGCGCAGCGACAAGAAGCCTGCCCCTCAGTGTGCGATTCGACAGAAGATCTCATTCTCTGATTCAACAGCCGAGAGACAATTTACGGTCATTGGGAAATAGGTATTCTGAGGGAAGAGCTTCTTGTGCCTACGGTACCCGGCCAATTCTGGCCGGGTCACCCGGGAACTTATTTCGGGACTGGTCCTTACTGAATCGCCTGAACGTGGATTTCGTCGAACCAGAGTTTGCCGGTGGCACCCCCCAGGCCGACCTGAAAGATGGCCTCCTGTGCAGCAGTGGGAACAGTGATGATCTCGAACTGATGCTTCCATTCCGGTTCATCAGTTCGCCACGGACCGATGATCACCCGGTCGATGGGAACACGCTGCGCGTTGTAAAAATAGACCGCAATTCGGGGGAGTTCACTGGAAGATCTCCCTTCGACGATCCGTTCCGACTTCATCGCCCAGGAGACCCGAAGGCGGCGAATTTTCTTTCCGTCGACAGCAACGGCCTGCAGCATCTGTGAGAATCGACCCGGCTCGTGGTTTTCAAACAAGACCGCCCGTTTTCCGGCAAAGGCATCCTCCACCAGAGTGGTGCGTCGCTGGTAGTGCCAGTGGTCGGCTTCACCATCTTCATTCTCGTCCAGTTCGAATCCGCCGTTCACAATTTGTGGTCGTAGCGGATCAGGTTGTTTTTCCCGCAACTCTTCCATTTTGCCGGTCATCGGGACGAACAGTGTCGGTAGTAACTTCTGCTGAACCAGTTTTCCATCTTTCTTTTCGAGCAAGTGGAAAACCTGTTGATAACGTTCGCCGAGTGGGATGATCATCTTTCCCCCCTCTTTGAGTTGATCGACCAGTGGCTGCGGGACACTTTCAGGCGAACATGTGACAATAATCTTGTCGAACGGAGCATGTTCCGGCCAGCCTTGATAGCCGTCTCCAACCTTGCAGTGTACGTTGTCGTAATTCAATCGGGCGAGAGTGGCAGCGGCCCGTTTTCCCAGTGGTTCGACAATTTCGATCGTATAGACATCTTTGACCAGTCCGGAAAGAACCGCTGCCTGATAGCCACTTCCGGTGCCGATTTCGAGGACCCGATCTTCCGGTTGAGGTTCAAGCACTTCCGTCATGTACGCGACGATGAACGGTGGCGAAATGGTCTGCTTGAACCCGATTTCCACTGCCTGATCGTAGTACGCCAGATTTCGAGTGTCCCGCAGCATGAACTCATGTCGGGGAACAGTCCGCATGGCCTGAATCACCCGAGGATCGGTCACTCCTTCCGAAACAATGGCATCGTCCACCATCCGTTGACGCAAGGGTTCATAACGGTCGCGTACCTGGGCCTGTGCCGCAGATGTGATTATGACGAACACAGCCGTCAGCAACATGATCTTCAATGAAGATTGCAACCTCACATTCATCAGTCCATTCACCAGCCTGATGGTTGCTCGACAAGATGATGTTGTCATGAAAACTCCAATTGTGGGCGGGCATTCAATCACAGGGAACGACGACGGCATAATTCGATGGCCACCCGCGTGGCTTCCTGTAATCCGCCGTCATCCGCCATTCCGCGCCAGGAGATATCAAAACCAGTTCCATGACTGGGACTTGTTCTGACGATCGGTAACCCCAGTGTGACGTTTACCGCTTTTTGAAACGCAATCAGTTTTAACGCGATGTGACCCTGGTCGTGGTACATCGCAATGACTCCGTCAAACGCCCCATGAACGGCACGCTGTAATAAGGTATCGGCAGGAAATGGGCCTTCAGCAGCAATGGAATTCTGTCGAGATTCCATAACAGCCGGTGCAATGATTCGCGATTCCTCGTCTCCGAACAACCCCTCTTCTCCCGCATGAGGATTCAATGCACACACTCCAATTCTCGGTTCCGGGCAGCCGATCCGCCGGAGAAAGTGATTCATCAACTGAATTTTTTCCTGAATCCCCTGTTGTGACAGGAGTCCCGGAACGCTGGCAATGCTCGTATGTAACGTGACGTGAGCAACACTCAGTCCGTAAGGGCCTTTAATGACAGAGCAGAGCGGCAGATACAGCATCATGGCGAAATCATCGACCCCGCATTGTTCGGCAAGAATTTCCGTATGTCCCGGATAATCATGCCCCCCGGCGTGAAGTGCCGCCTTGCTGATGGGGGCCGTCACAATGCCGTCGACCGTTCCCGCCAGTGCCGCCTGAGTCGCGGCGACAAGCCAGTCATATGCGGCTTTTCCCGCTCTGCCGTCGATCCGACCGGGGGGAACATCAGCGGTGTCGGCCTGAGTGGGGTTCCAGCACCAGATGACCGAATTTTCGACATCGTCAGGGGTGGGGGAAAACTCGTCCAGCGAACCGATTTCCCGAATGTCAAATCGGTATCCGACCAGTTGAGCCGCCCGTTCCAGAACATCGGGGTCGCCGACGACGACCGGGAAGAACTGCGATCGAAATTCCGGTTTTGCAAAACTTCGAGCAATAATCTCCGGGCCAATTCCGGCGACATCTCCCATCGTCACGGCAATTCTGGGGAGCGTTCCGTTTGTGGAATTTGTCACTGAAGAGGCCGTCATCTGAAAACTCCCGATCTGCAGATCCTGCCTCAATGGATGGAACGTGCAGGACACCAACCAATAACGATATCTGGAAATGATTGCAGAAAGCGGCTGAATTCAAAGGGAAAGAGACGATTTTCATGGAAAATCGTGAATTCAGAAAATTCCCCAACATCTGACTCCCGGATTACGTACATTCGATGGGAAAGCTGGTTGCAGGAGCACCGATGCCACACCACACCAAAACCCGAGTGACTGAAATCAGGGATTCCGAACAGGAACCTCTGATCAGCGATACCCGTCTGGTCGAAGAAGTCAGACAGGGGGAGCAGTCGGCGTTCGGGACACTGGTGCAGCGCTACGAACGGCGACTGGTACGTGTGATTCTTCGCTTTGTCAGTGACCTTGATCTTGCCGAAGATCTGGCACAGGAAACTTTTTTACGGGCGTATGAACGTCTTGACCAGTTTGATCCGGCCCGACGGTTCTCTCCGTGGTTGTTTCGAATCGGAGTCAATCTGGCGATGGATCATCATCGTCGCAGACGCCGTCGGATCTGGACGATCCTGTTCTCTGACCAGAGTCGGGATCGCTGGATCGAACCGGCAGCTGCTGACCAAACCATGAAACGGGACGTACAGCAGGAAGTGCGTCGTGTGATTGATCAACTTCCTGAAAAGTATCGAACAGTTCTGGTTTTGCGGGATATGGAAAATTTTTCGTCTTCTGAAATCGCCGCGATTTTGAACCGACGCGAAGCAACAATCCGATGGAGACTGGCAGAAGCCCGAATCCGTTTTCAGGAGCTTTGGGAAAAACAGAGGGACTAGAAGGCCGGAATCAGAGAGGCGCAAAGAAGTCGATTGCGTTGATGAAACGGGAGCGGAGAAATTCAAAATCGAAAATCCGAAACAAATTCAAAATTAGAAATTCAAAAGACAGAAGGTGACCTCAGTGGACATTAAAACAATAATCCATTTCGAATTTTTGATTTCGAATTTGTTTTGAATTTCGTGCTTCGAATTTTCAATCTTCTGAAACTTTCAAACTCGTCGAATTATTTTTCGTGGACCCTAACCCCACATTTATTGAGCATTGAAATGAAGTGTCGTACCGTCATCCATGAGCTGGCCTTGTCCCTTGGGAAAGATCCCTGCGAACGGGAGACCATGGAAGAGGTACGCAGACACCTGAAAACCTGCTCCACCTGCCGACTCCGTTACCGCCAGTTGAAGGCATCCATGACCACTCTGGAAAGTGGAAAGCCGGTTGAAAGCTATGAAACCGCCGAGAGTCTGTGGCCCAAACTGCAGTTCCGACTGAATCAACCCCGCCCCAAAAGGGACTCTTTCTACTCCGTACGCCGCTGGGCTCCGGTGGCGACAGTTGCCGTTGCCGGATTGCTTCTGGTCGTCACCATCAATGCGACTTTTCCGAAACCGACCGAGTCTCACAATCCCACCCTGTACCACTCACGTGATGCCGGCTTTTCTGTTTTCCCAGGGAGTTCAGCTCGCCTGAAACCGATTCCCCCCAAAACTCACAAACCGGATGAGCCTTCGGAAACACATGAGTCTCCGTAGTATTACAGTTGCATTTATTCAAAAACTCAATGTTTTGCCCGTTTTTATCTGATGGAAACGGTCTTGGGAGGGCGAGGCTCCCGCCGAGCCGCAAGCCAGAGAAAGCGTGATTCTTCATGCGGCTCAGCAGGAGCTTCGCCCTCCCTGCATGCCTGATCATCGAAAAATCAGCAAAGCACAATCTGCAACTGTAATAGTAGACAGGGCCGTTTTGATCTCAGGCTGCTGGCGGGAAAACGCTTCGTCTCCAGCGACGAAAAATTGACACAAGGCATGGACAAGGAATGTTTTGCGCCTTGGCATCTGTTCGTGCGTTTTCCTCACATTCACACGGAAACAGAGATTCTCCCGACAATAGGCGTCAACCAGTTGGGATACGAGAGTTTGCAACTTCCTCGCAAAATATACAGGGATCGAATCTCAATCCGTCAGGCTTGTGGAATGATTGTCTCGCCCGGTCTACAATAGAGTTTGTGCAGGAGCTCTCCAGACACGCACTGCCAGAACCATTTGCAAACCCGAATTTCGACGTCAATGAGGACGATTCTATGAAAACGCGACGTGACATTTTTCCTCACGTCATCGAGATGAACCTGCAAGCCCGGCGTCGGCTCGGCTGCTGTGTGTATCTGGTTTATGACTCCAACGAATGGGCACTCATCGACATCGGCTATGAAGACACACTCGACGATATCGTCGAGTTGATTCGCCAGATGGATTTCCCGCTGTCACAGTGCAAATACCTGATCGCCACTCATGCGGATGTCGACCACACGCAAGGGCTGAAACGGGCGAAAGAACTGATGCCGCAGGCTCTGGTCGTCGGACACCCCAGCGCCGCGAAGCTGCTCGCTGAAGGGGAACGGATCATGACCTATGCGGAAATTACCGCACAGGGAATCTCCATCGACCTCCCTCCCGTCAACTTCGACCAGACCATTGACGAAGGAAGCAAACTTCACATCGGTGGAAAAACACTGGAAGTCTGGCATACTCCCGGTCATGCGGTCGCCCAGTTGTCATTCAGGATGGATAACCTCCTCTTCTCCGGAGACAACATTTATCGCGACGGTTGCGTCGGCAATATTGATGCCCATCACGGTTCCGACATCCCGGCGTTCATTCACTCGCTCACCAGGATTAAAGAAAGCGACGTCGAATGGCTTCTCCCCAGCCATGGCCCGGTCTTCCCCAAGGATGACGCCATGCTGCAGAAGACCATTGAACGACTTGAGCAGTATCAGCACATGGCCGACTTCGGCACCTGTGCCGTCGACTGGCCGCTCCTCGATGAATGGGACGACGAACTCTCCAAGGGGTAGCAGAAAGAACCAAATCAGAAGAACCTGGAATCGACAACTTTGGTTCCTGGTTCTTCTTTTTATTGTCGCTTGGCCTGTTTGGTCAGGCGATCGGCCAGATAAATCGGTTCCGGCAACGCTCGTTTTCCTGTTGACTGCAGAGCCAGTTTGACCGCTAGTTCTAATGACATCCGGTGACCGACAGAGACATAACATGGGGATTTCCGGAAGGCAGAAGGCAATGCCATCCCGATGATCTCTGGTGGTTCTTTCTTTTCATCGATAATGATCGGGTGCGGTTTCAGGGTGTCTCCACTTGAGTCGACCCGGCCGCAAAGCAACGATTTTCCGATCCCAATCGTCGGGTGATCGAGGGATATTCCCAGGCAAGTCGCGATCCCCGCTCTCCAAGGATGAAGCTGACCGTTTCCGTCAACAAAGAGAACGTCCGCAAGCTTCTGCTGCTTTTGAACGCTCAGGCAGAGTTCCAGCAGAACAGGAAGTTCGCGAAACGTCAGATAGCCGGGGATATAAGGAAACCGTACTGGCCGCGTGAGTGTGGCCTGAAAAACGGGCTCAAGTGTCACGAGGTCCAACTGCACATAAGCCGCACACGCGGTGTTGGCATCAGCATAAGCGACATCCACCCCGGCGATGCTTCTGAGAGCCGACTTTGGTGGATTGAATGAAACCGATTCCGCGAGTTGTTTCTGGTAAATTCGCATTGCCTCCAACGGGCGGGACGAGACGAAGTCGGTAAATTTCCGGGAAAGATCAACCTTGCCCGTCGGCGAGACGTCGACTCCTTCAGATTGCAATCGGTCTCCCTTCGCTTTCGGGTCTCCTTCAACGAACAGTCCCACTTCCCCATTGGATCGAACGACGCGATAACAACGACAATCTGCATGATGTGGGTGATGATTCAGGAACTCTCCCAGCCATCGGGCGGATCGAGCGTTTTCATCTCCCAATACTCTCGCGAGGTCTCCATAAGTTGTGACGCGACCATGAGGAATCTGAGCCAGAAGTTGTTCCACTTCCGTGTGAAGATTTGGAATCAGGTCATTCAGTTCTGTAAGAACTCGTTCAGACATAACAGACGTCAACCGGTGTAATCGCTAAAAGTGGTATGTTCCAACTGACAAGAGGAGGGAAATGAGTCCGCAGTCAGGAACCTGCTTCAGTTTTCGGCAATTCCTGCCGAAGCAGGATGTGAGACGTTCTCTTCGCAGGGATCGCGATGTCGTGCGCCGATTGTGGCATCGTTTCCATATTACCATTATTAATGAAGAGGGGACTGACGCAAAGACGCTAAGGAGTAAAGAGATCAACATCACGCTGCTCTTTTTGATTTGCGTCTTGGATAAGGTGATCTATTCGGAAACCACGAATATTACGAATCACACGAATGAATTGGGATGAAACCCACACGAAAAGGCGAGCCGATCATGATAAGCAAATCATCCTGAATGAACATGTCCTTTCTGTATCCTTAAAGCAAAGAAGATGAATTCACCCGGAACATAAAGCAAACCTCTTTGCGTCTTAGCGCCTTTGCGTGAGAACTCTTACCTTCATACAAAGTCCGACAGTCGAATCGAGAACGCACCGCTTTAATATTCAGATTGATTCACACGAAATACGATTCCATGCGTCACGACGCAAAGCTCGGACTGGCATTAGGATTACTGGCAACAGGATTCGCGATCGCGTTTTGTTTTCCCCGACAGCCACAGCCCGCCGCATGGCCAGAGCCGCTGGCGATTTCCGACTCCAGTCTGGATTTCATGCCCATTAAGGCCTATCGGGAAGAGGCATCTCAAGCAGGTACTTCTTCTATATCACTCGGTCCCCGGTTTGTTCAAATTGAAAAAGGGACAGAGAGACCGGACGAGTCCAGCAACCCGGTTTCTCCGCTTCCTGTCCCCATCGGATCTTTGACACAGGAACGACTGGCCATCAGACAGGAAACTCCTTCCAGTCCGGCGACTCCCTCACCTGCCCCTGAACGAAAAGTGGCAACAGATGCAAAAGTCGTCGTGCAACCGAAACCGACACCAAAGGTGGAACGGCCTCGAACTTATGTGGTTCAGCCTGGAGATACGCTGACATCCATTGCAGGGCGAACAATGGGAAGTCAGGCGAAATATCAGGAGATTTATCTGGCGAATCAAAGCCAGCTTTCCAGCCCGGACCGACTGCAGGTGGGCATGGAACTGGTCATTCCGGAACAGCTTCCAGTCGAAGTTCCAGGATCGCGATTACAGAAAACATCGTCGCAGCTGGCAGATTCTGAGACCAATTCCACACTGGCCCCCTCTCCCTATTCTCAAACGGCTGGCCAGGACTCCACCAGACGTTAGAGCGGGATATGCTCGACGATTTGCCTGCGTGGGAGGTTTTTCCCCGGCAATGCACTAGAGCGTGTGGACATTCCCCGAGAGGGGAGAGGGAGAAGAACTCAGGCAAAGGCGCCAAGGCGCAAAGTTTTTTGTTTGAGTGCCTTGTGTGAATTCATCGGGTTGTGATTCAGGGGGAGATTGAAGGAGAATGATCAAATCCAGTTTCAAAGACGGGCTCTTGCTTTGATGATGATCACAATGGATCCATTGGATTTATGGGGCTTGAATGAATCATATCTCCACACAAACAAGAACGGACGTCATCGGAAATCCTTTGCGCCTTAGCGCCTTTGCGTGAAATTCATTCCTTCATGTTTACTCCCGTCAATTGTCCACACGCCCTAGGAAACGATCCGGAAAGTCGAGTAGGTCAGGCATTTCCTGATACCCAACGGTCACTCGGAGTCTCCAATCGGGCAAATGGCGTCATGCGGTGCATGACCTATTGGTCTGGATCCTGGCCCCTGCCCCCTTTGGTTGCGGCCAACGGCCTCGCTGTGTTTCAAATCTCTTCTGATCAACCTCGGATCGTTCATTCTTTCCACAATAACTGCTCAACTATGTTGGCCAGTTGATCGTGGCCGGACTGATTGAGGTGGATGGAATCCAACGTTGTGTCATTGGAGAGAAGAACCGTTGTCAGCACTCGTTTGGGGATCAGCTTGACTTTGTGTTTCTTTGCGAGTTCTCGTTGAGCCCGCCCATAACCACCGGAGAACGGAGGAAGTGGAAGCTCGAACATCAGAGTTTCCCCGGCCTCAGCAGTAATCTGACTGAGAAGATTGTTTAAATCCTGTCGGAACTCGTGAACGGACGTATTGCCCAGCAGATCGTTCCCTCCCAGTTCGACGATCACAAGCGATTTCTCTGGGAATTTTCTGGGAAACTTTTTGAGCGTGGAGCCGACTGTTGCCCCCATTTCCGACCAGTTGACGATTTCCTGTCCTGTCTGATCATGGAGTCGCTGTGGCCAGAGAATTGTTTTCTCGTCACCAGTTCCGGCTGTTAACGAATCTCCCAGAATGACGAGAGATGCTTGTCGACATTCTGCTGATAACTCAGGCATCTGTCGCCACTGAAATTCTAAAACCCCTTCGAACAGCCACAACAAAACAACAACCAGACTCAGTAAGGAGTCGGCCGATTTTTTGGGAGAACAGGTTGTCCGAGGATGATCAGATGAAACCTCAGTGGTTTTAGTTGCCTGTGGAGAACGTCCCAGTAGAAGCCATCCCAGCGTCACAATTTCGGTAATGAATCCTCCTCCGTTCATCATCAACGAGGAAGAAAGCATCAGACAGGCAGCACCCAGAATTACGAGCGTCCAGACGACACGTTCTCCTCCCTTCCAGTGAAAATGCCTCCATGCCACCGCCAGTATCAGGCAGGCGATGCCAGTGTACACGGCATCGCCACTGATGAAGTGATGGACAACGTATAAGTTGAATGGAGACATCAGAGTGGGTTAAGAGAGAGTCGTATCGATAGCATGTTGGGAAGAGAGCGTTTCCCGGGAACAGGAGGGGAGCCTGTTTCGGAAATAAAACATGACTGCACATCCGGTGAGAATTCCGACCGAATCGGCAATCCAGTCATTCACGTCAGGATACCGGTTAACGAATTGTTGCAGATACTCGTCCAGAGCGGCAAAGCCGATGAGCAGGATTGTCAGTATGATCCATGAGGAGATACGAGATTTCCCGTGCAGGACAGAACAAACAGTGAGAACCGCCAGAATAAAGAAGGCGAGTCCGTGCAGGAATTTGTCGAACGCACTGACAATTTCGGCGGCAGGTTCCGGGATCGGGATATGAGTCGCCGTGAAGAGTGCCACGGCGTAACCCAGCCAGAGAAGTCTGATCCAGAAAATCGTATCAATCCTGTTTGGATAATGGCTTTGTGGGTGGTTCATCATACGGTCGGGCAAGTCGGTAGACTGGATTCTTCTCCAGATATTTTTGTACACGATCTGGTCGTTGAATGGCGATTTTCAGGAAATCGACAGCGGCCTGCAATCTTTCCGGGGGTTCGGCGCAGCTGAATCGGAGGAATCCGTGACCTGCCTCGCCAAAACATTCTCCCCCCAGACACGCGACCCCGAACTGGTTGTCGGCTCCTTCCAGCAGGAACAAGGCGAGTCCGTGACTGGTGATTCCCAAACGGTTGCAAACGGGAGCCACATTCGGGAAGACATAAAACGTGGCCGCGGGGGGCAAGGCGTGAAAGCCTTCGATACTGTTGATGCCGGCGGTGAGCAGTTCGACCTGCTTACGGAACTGCTCCATCTGGCGAGACCGTTCCGCATGATCGGCGGTGAGTGCGGTAATTCCGGCCATCTGCACGAAGGGAGGAGTGCAGGAGAGCGTCGTATTGATCATCTTGGAAATCGCCGTCGCAATTGGTTCAGCAGTCACTGCGAATCCGAGTCTCCAGCCGCTCATGCTGTAGGATTTACTGAACGTAAACGCCGCAACCCCCTGTTCCAGCATCCCGGATTCCGCAAGAAGAGAATGATGTTTCCCATTCCAGACCATATGGCAATACGGTTCGTCACTGAAAACAGCGACATCCCGTCCACGAATCAGGTCGGCGATCTGTTCGAGATCCTCTTTGGGGGTGACGCCTCCTGTCGGGTTGTGCGGTGAGTTGAGAAAAATCGCCCGGGGAGAGGGAGCGGTCTTCATAAAACTTTCAATTTCCGACAATTGAGGGCGAAAGCCGGTTTCCTGCCGTAAGGAGGCAAACACCGCGTTGGCTCCCCGACGTTTGATATTCGGGAGATAGGTCGGAAAATACGGACTGAAAACGAGAGCACTGTCCCCCGGATTCAGGAAGGCTTCACAGAAAAACTGCTCGAAAACTTTGGCTCCCGGGGCAACGACGATGTTTGCGGCGGTCGCGGGGATTTGAAATTCGTTGCGGACAAGCTGGGCGGCCGCTTCTCGAAACCCGGGAATCCCCGGTGAAGGGCAATAATGGGTTTCCCCGGCTTCGATTGCCTGGATCCCTGCCGATTTTGTGGCGGCCGGAGTGGGAAACGGGCTGTCGCCGATCTCCAGTTCGACCACATCCTTCCCGATGGATTTAAGCTGTCGGGCCAGTGCCAGCACGGTGAAAGCGGTTTCCACCTTCAAAGACTGGGCAAATTGACTCAGTTCCACGGCCATGGTGATTTCCTCAGTCCCGTTACCGGTCAATCAGGGGGCAAGTTCTTTTGAGACCTTTGGCTGAACTCCCTTGAGTCGACTGGTAACGCCGTTTTTTCGGGGCAGATCTGGGGGAGGAGAACCACGAATAAAACGAATCGCACGAATGTTTTGATCCGCGTCAGTCAGAATTTCATCCGCCAGATTCGTTCGATTCGTGGTTCTTCAAGCTGCAGTTTGAAAAGCGTTTCCTCTGATCTCACCCTAACAGATTGGCAGAAGTTCCTGAATCCCTGATTTTTTGATTTCCTCGTACGAGACCGATCGGCAGTCCTGGCCGGGCGAGAGGCAGATTTGCCGCCAATGGGAAATTCCTGATGCTAGGGCTGCCCCCGGTCGCACCGGGAAACTATGATGGAACGGAATTCGAGGCAGCGTCCCTTCAACTATGGACCGGCTTGTGCCTCACGGTCCGCGACAGTCCCAAGGTCAGAGCACGATGTCCGTGGAAATCATAGTCCCTTCGGTCGGGGAATCGATCAGCGAAGTCTTCATCGGTGAATGGTACGTCCAGGAAGGAACCTGGGTCGAAGCCGATACCAACCTGGCCGGTCTCGAAACCGACAAGGCGACGTTCGATCTGCCTGCTCCAACGGCAGGAGTCCTCAAATCTATTTCCAAAAAAGCCGGTGAAGCGGCTGCCGTGGGAGAAGTGATCGCTCTCTTCGAACCCGGCGAGAAGTCAGGAAGCAACGGGGCGGAAGCAAAAGCCGCTCCTGCCGAAAAGCCAGCAGAAAAACCTGCCAGCACCGCAGCCTCCAAGCCGACCGAACAGGCAGCCCCGGCAGCTGGTGGACACGTGATGCCGGCCGCCGCACGTGTCGCCGGTCAGAATCAGGTCCGTGCTGAAGATGTTGCCGGATCTGGACCGGGCGGACGGGTTCTGAAAGAAGACGTGCAACGCAGTTTGACGGTCGCTTCGACGCCTCGAGCTGAGATTGCCGGTCGCGAAGAACTTCGCAAGCCAATGTCACCGATCCGTCAGACAATTGCCCGACGACTCGTGGAAGCCCAGCATAACGCCGCATTGTTGACCACGTTCAATGAAGTGGACATGTCCGGCATCAAGCAGTTACGGGAAGCGTATCAGGATTCCTTCCAGAAGAAATATGGCATCAAGCTGGGCTTCATGTCCTTCTTCGTGCGTGCTGTTGTGGATGCCTTGAACCAGTACCCGCAGGTCGGAGCACAGATCGACGGAAATCAGCTGATTTACCGGAACTTCTGTGACATCGGCGTGGCCATCGGTGGTGGAAAAGGACTCGTTGTTCCGGTGTTGCGAAACGCCGAACGCATGAGCTTTGCCGAGATCGAACTGGCCATCGTTTCGTACGCTCAGAAAGCGAAAGAAAACAAGATCAGTCTGGATGACCTCGAAGGAGGAACATTCACCATCACGAACGGTGGAGTTTACGGATCGCTGTTATCGACTCCGATTGTGAACCCCCCGCAAAGTGGCGTGCTGGGAATGCACGGGATCTTTGACCGCCCGATTGCGGTCAATGGAGAAGTCGTGATTCGTCCGATGATGTATCTCGCCCTGACTTATGATCATCGGGTCGTCGACGGCCGTGAAGCGGTCTCCTTCCTGCGACGCATCAAGGAAACCATTGAGCAGCCTACCCGGTTGATTCTCGAAGTCTGATTCGAGCAAATACCGTTCGTTTAAGTTGTGGTCCCCTATTAAGACATGAGAATGGGTGCTGCTGGTCGGCTTGTCTGCCAGCAGCACCCATTTTTTATGATGATCGGGTTCTGTCTCTGTCACGATTTCTGAACATTTCCCAAATTCAGGTTTCTCCCCACCTGCTGCCGCTGATTACAATAGACGGGATCAGAATTGAACTTGTCTCATCTTGTGCCTGCCGAACAGACGGCACACAATTGGTCAGGGAGGGGAGAAGCTCTTGAAACCGGTTTGGCCTTCGACGTTCACGGTTCTGCTGTGTTGCATTGCATCAGCAGGATTCTCTCACTCGGTCGTCATCGCAGGTCCGCAGGTGACCGTCACCCGACTGGATGGTTCTTCTGTGACAGGGGAATTAACGTCAGTCTCTCTGGAGCAGATCCAGCTGCAATCTGAAGCCGGTCCCCAGTCCATTCCGACAGGGAGTGTCATGCAACTGGATGTGACGAATGAAATCGTCACCGTTGACAGCGCCAGCGTAACAACGATCTCAACAGCCGATCAGTCACAACTACTGGCAACGTCGTTTACGTCAGATGGGACAGCCGCCACGCTTGAGAGCGCGGGACTGGGAGCGTTGAGCCTTCCGTTGCGGCAACTGGCCGATGTCCGACTGGCTCCGCTGGATGACAAAGTGGAAGCAAGCTGGCAAGACCTGCGGAGTCGGAACACCCGAGACGATCTGCTCATTATCCGCAAGCAGGACGTTCTCGATTATGCGTCGGGATCAGTCGGACGAATCTCGGCGGAAGCAGTCACCATGCTGGTCCGCAACCGTGAACTCTCGGCTCCCCGAGATCGGGTTTTCGGAATCATTCTGGCCTCTCAGGCAAAGCTGACCGGAAGAAAAATCGCCGTTCGAACGACAAGTGGAGAAGTTGTTCAGGTGACTCAACTGGAACTCAAGGAAGAAGAACTTCAGGTTCAGTCCTCCTCACTGGGGACCGTGACCATCGCACTGAACAAGGTTGCTTCCATTGATTTCGGCGGGGGACGACTCCGGTTTCTGGCGGACCTTCCCGTGGATACCTCCGAGTCGCAGTCCCCTGATCCGCAGGAGCCGATTTTATGGTTTCTCAGCAAGAACTCTCCCGCCGGATCGGGCGGAAAAGGAGTGCTTCGAATCGGTCAGAAAGAATACAAACGGGGACTCTGGCTGCACTCCGGTGCGGCATTGCGATATCGCCTGAACCGCGAATACACCCGACTGCGGACAACTGCCGGGTTTGAATTGACTCACGTCACCAGAATGCCGAGATTCAATCCCAAGGTGACGCTCATCGTTTCCGGAGATGGCCGTGAACTGTACAGGAAAGAATTCATCTGGAATGAACCACCAGTCCCGATAGAGGTTGATTTGACCGACATTCGCGATCTGTCTATTCGGGTAGAATCAAACGGAGCCGCAAAAGGGATTCTGGAACATTTCGCATTGGGAGATGCCCAGATACTGCAGTAGGAAAGAGAAGTCAGAATGGAGAAGAAATTGTCTCACGCAAAGGCGCAAAGGCGCAATAAATACAGAGAAGATGTTCCTACTCATCTCTTTGCGCCTTTGCGCCTTTGCGTGAGTCTTCTGGGACTATTTCTTTTCAGTACGACCCAGCACTGTCTGGCCGAGCCGGTGGTTGTTCCGACGGGGGTTCTGGAGACGGAAGCTCAACGCATCGAGATCATGCGCAAGGTTGCTCCGAGCGTCGTGGCGATCTTTGCGAGTGGGGGCAACGGCGGCGGTTCCGGGGTTCTCATTGAAGAAACCGGATTCGCAATCACGAATTTTCATGTTGTCACCGGACTGGGTGGCTTCATGAAATGTGGACTCAACGACGGCAAACTTTATGACGCCGTGCTTGTCGGAATTGATCCGACTGGAGATGTCGCTCTCATTCAACTTCTCGGACGCACCGACTTTCCGACGGCAACGATCGGAGATAGCGACACAGTTCGGGCCGGGGACATGGTCTTTGCCATGGGAAACCCGTTTCTGCTGGCGTCCGATTACCGCCCGACGGTTACCTACGGAATGGTGAGTGGTGTTCACCGCTATCAGGAACCGGCCGGGACGATTCTCGAATACACCGATTGCATTCAGGTGGACGCCTCGATCAATCCCGGAAACTCCGGTGGTCCGTTGTTCAACAGTGCCGGGGAACTGATTGGCATCAACGGACGCATCTCGGTGGAGAAACGAGGACGGGTGAACGTCGGGGCCGGGTACGCCATTTCCATCAATCAGGTGATGCACTTTCTCGAACATCTTCGCAGTGGACGCATTGTCGATCACGCCACGCTGGGAGCCACTGTTACTGGAACGGCCGATGGGTCAGTGGTCGTCGCGGGGTTGCTGGAGAATTCGTCTGCGTTTCGTCGGGGCTTGCGCTGGGGAGATGAAATCGTCTCCTTCGCCGGTCGCCCGATTCGAAGTGTGAACCAGTTCAAAAACATTCTCGGAATTTTCCCCAAAGGCTGGACGGTTCCGCTGACCTATCGTCGTGACGGAAAACGGTTCGACATTGAAGTTCGCCTGATGGGATTGCACCGTCGAGCCGAGTTGACCGGTGGTGGTCTCGAAGATCCGCTGGAAGAACCCCCGCCGCGCCCTCCCGAAGATCCCGATGAAGACTCTCCGGAAAAGAAGACACCGGAGACACCTAAAGCCACTGTTCCAGAACAGTATGCTTCTCTGTATGAAGAGCGAGACGGGTACGCAAACTACTATTTCAATCAACTTGCCCAGAAGCGGTTACTGAAACACTTCGATGATTATGGCGATTATCGCATCCCTTCTCCTCGCTGGGTGTTGACGGGAACGTTGAATAACACGACGCCGGTTGACATTCGCCTGCTTCCGGAAGCGGTCGCGGCCAAAATCGGCAGCGGCTTCATGGTTCAGAATCTGAACGAAGAGTTTCGCGACATCCCCCCCGGCAGCGGTGGATTGCTCGCTGCGCTGGAACATCTCAAACATTTTCTTGCCGACCGGGACGACTACTTCACCGAACTGTTTTACCTGGGACGGGAACCACTGGCAGGAACTCAGGACAAGGTCGACGTTCTCGTCAGCTCCAAAGGTCTCGTGACAACTCGCTGGTACTTCCGCCCGGAGTCCGGTCAGTTCATCGGCTTTGATACCGCGCTGGAAGAAGACGCCGATCCCTGCGAAATCCGGTTTTCAGAATGGCGATCACAAGGAAAAATTCAGGTTCCTGTCTCGTTCACCGTTCGTTCCGGAGACCAGAATTTTGGGGAAATCAAAGTGAATTCACTGGAAATCCTCCCCGCCGCTGAAGAGGTGAAGCCATGAGGACATTTACGAGAATCATCATCGGGCTTTGCCTGTTCGGCGGCTTCGGTCTCACCCCTTTTCCCTGTCAGGCGAATTCCGTCAGTGACGTCATCCCGGGCGTGCAGTCCCGGGTGGTGAAACTGTTTGGAGCCGGAGGACTCAAAAACCTCGCCAGTTACGGTTCCGGGTTTCTCGTCTCCGCAGACGGTCATATCGTCACGGTCTGGAGTCATCTGCTCGACTCCGACACGGTCACGGTTGTTCTTGATGACGGTCGCCGGTTCTTTGGAAAGGTGATCGGAACCGACTCTCAAAAAGATCTGGCAGTTCTCAAAATCGATGCTGCCGATCTGCCACATTTCGAACTGGCACATGCTGCGAATATCGGCCCGGGAGCCCCGGTGCTGGCGTTCAGTAATGTCTTCAAAGTGGCTGTTGGAGATGAGCCGGTCAGCGTGATGCATGGCATCGTGTCTGCCAAAACAGAACTCTCTGCGAGGAAAGGACGGTATCAGCTTCCCTATCGGGGACAGGTGTACGTCATCGATGCCGTGACCAATAATCCCGGTGCATCCGGGGGCGTGTTGACCACTTACGATGGTCGACTGGTGGGAATTCTCGGACGCGAAGTCCGCAGCGACCAGAATCATGTCTGGCTGAATTACGCCGTTCCCGTGACCGACTTAAGACAGACGATTGACGACATCGTCGCCGGTCGACACCGCCGTCATGATCCACTCGCCGAAATGGAAGGAAAGCCGACGGGGGGGGGATTCCAGCCGATTGATTTTGGACTGGTTCTCGTTCCTGATGTCGTCTTTCGAACTCCCGCTTACATCGAAACGGTGGTGGATGGCTCACAGGCCGCACGACTTGGTCTTCAGGCGGATGATCTCATCATCTTCGCGAATGGGGAATTGATTCATTCACTGCGTCATCTGGATGGCGTGCTACGCCAACTCCCCCCCGGCGACGATTTGCAGTTAGTCGTCCGCCGCGACAACGAACTGATCTCCGTGACGTTTCGCATTCCCCGACAAAAGCCTTAACGTACTGGGTGTTCTCAATCACCTGTCCACGACTCCTTTAATTCCCGATTTTTACTTCCAGATCAACCGTAATCGGATCATCTGTCGGAGAGGGGGAGACACCGGTCAGTTCCCCGGAGTGGGAGACGCCGCGTAAGTTTCCCGTTGCTTTCAGGGTATAACTCCCTGGGGAGACTTCCGTGAACAAGAACTCTCCATTTGCGTCGACGGTGAGTTGCCCTTTCCCCGCTCCGACCAGATCGACCTTGATCTGGGAGCGAGGTTGCGGGCGACCACTTTTAACGATCCGACCTTTGATGACTCCTTTTTTCGGTGCCTCGGGAGCGGGTGTTTCCTCTTTCATGGTCGCCATTGCAGGGGGAGCGGGGACGGCAATCTCCAGCGAGACTGGCTTCGATTCAATCTTGTTTCCAACCTGATCTGTCAGTGTTGCGAAAATCTGATATCGCTGTCCGGCCTGCAGTTTGTGCCCGGCCGGTGAAATCTCCACCTGCCAGGAATCATGTCCTGTTCGCACAGCATGCAGTGGCTCGGGTGTGAGTGACTGTCCAGAGATGGCGTGTCGAATCAGGACAGAGACTGTTTCCACCGCCGACAGATCCTCCGCCTGAATCACGACAGACAGATTCTCTTCCAATGCATACTTCAGCCGATTCGGTTTCAGGAATACCGATTTCACTTCAGGTGGACGCCCATCAAGAGCCACTTTGATGCTCTGGGCAGGGAACTCGCTCGTTCCTAACACCATCGCGGCGCTGATGGTCAGCTCGATATCTTTGTCAGCGAGCAGATTGAATTCCTGCTTCAGGTCTGCAACATCACAACGCACCCGAACGTCTCCTGATTCCGGATGGACGCCGAGAAACGTGAGTTGCTCCTGCCGGTCTGATTCAAACTCGACGTGATTGTTACTGAGTCGGCTTAATTCCAGAGAGATGCGATCGGCGTGATCGGTTCCAATGAACGCATCCTGCGGGGCATCCGCCTGCAGGTGAACGACCAGTCGGGAATCAGGAGCCAGCGGAGCCAGGAACGCCGGGCGAATTACCTCGCGCGGCTTCAGTTCTGATTCCGGGTTGGCAGGAATCGCCAAGGTTCGAGAGGCCTGGGGTTCAAATCGCCAGGGAGTTCCCTGTGCGGTGATGGCGGATATCGCAATCTCCTGCAGGTCGGTGACCGGTCGGACGACCGTCTGACCGGCGATTCCCTTGAAGACAAACGCTCGAGGATAACCGTCGACGTCCAGAGCAAACCGGTATTCCTGGCCTTCTTCAAGTCCGGCGACAAACACCGTCGCCTGACCATTTTCCAGACTCAGATCATCTTCCACGCTTCGCGGAGTCCCCTCCGGCAGGTTGCGGAGTTGCGACATTCGAACTTTCAGCGGAGTCGTCCCCCAGTCGTGCGGCACGGCCTGTAAATCGGGGCGACCGGTTTGCGGGTTCTGTTTCGGAGAAACGTAAGCCGTCACGCGACGCGCTGCCGGATCATACTCGGCACGGGCTTCGAGATACTGTCTGGGGTGTAGATGCGCCGTAATCAATGGCTGTACCGTAACAATTGGAGACGAATCCGACGGCGGCGTTCCGATCTCCCGAAGAACCAGCAGCAGGCCGTACTTCAATTGCACTGGCTCAGCAGGTTCGGCGGGGGGAGCAGGAGGTGCTGGAGGAGCATCCGGAGAAGCAGGAGGCTGAAAGGACTGCGGATCAAGCAGTTTGACATCCATGTTCTGCAACGGACCAATCTTCACACTCGGTGCCGTGGCAAGAATTTTCAGATCGGTACGGAGATTACTTCCCCGAGACATGACAGTTCGATGAAGCTGATCCAGTTCCTCAGTCGTCATCCCCCGTTTGAACGGCAGTGGAGACTCGATGAGATCCACTCGAAACTCCCGCTCGTGTCCGGATTCATTCTTCAAGAGGCACTGAATTTCATTGTCCCTGTTCGGATAGAAACGAATATCCTCCCCGATAAAGCCGGGGGGAAGATGGACCGAACGTGTGATCAACACGACGCGATTCGGAGTGGGAAGCCCGAAATCGAACGTCAGGCTTCTGGAATGAAACGGGTTTCTTGCGGCCAGTTTCAGTTTGGCAGTGAGTCGATCTTTCGCCAGACCAGTGGCCCGCACCTGAAAACGTAGAACATGATCGGCCGTCGCGGCAAGCGTGACCGATTGGGAGTTCTCCGGATCCAGCGACACCCCTCCCCCTTGCAGTGTCTCAACCCGCAGCCGGTGAACCTGCAGTGCCTCACGGTCATACTCAACATTGAAATGCACATCCACAGGTTGGGCACCGCGACGGGTCAGCCGGACTTCGATGGTTTTCCAGTCGGTGGAAACTCCTTGAACCGTCGCTCCGACAGCCGCGAGGTCAAGCCGTTCTTCGACGGGCCGCTCCGGAAAACGAACACTCGCAAAACAGCGACTGACCAGCAACTGCCCGCCGGGATTCGGTGTGAGCAATGCCAGTTGATATCGGGCTTCCTCACTGCAACTGGAGCAGCTCAGCAACAACTGACTCAACGGGGCCTCTGCCGGAACCTCCGCTGAAACAGCGGAAAGATGCTGACGAAGATTCGATTCAAATGCCCGATAGAGTTCCGCGTGATCCTGAGCACGGCGTCGGGACGGATCAGACTGCAACACTTCGGATAATCGTTGCTGATGCAGGTCACTTCCTGAGACCGCCATCAACGAGGTCTCGTCAGTCGCTTCAGACCGGATTCGTTTCAACAACAGGACTCGCGTTTCAATGGGAACAAGACTTGTGGCCAGAGTGTCTTGAATCATTCGACTGCGAGACAAACTGTCCAGTGCATCTTTTCGATCGAGGTCGACCGACAGTGACTTCACCTGATCCTCAAACGCCCTCATCAAATGCTGGGCAGCACGTTCGAACTGCTGTCGACTGGCTTCTCCTGCTGCCAGCCCCGACTTGAGATCGGTACTCGCCTGCAATGACCGGAACTGATCCTCAATGGTCAGTGACGATTCGAGAAGATCGCGGATGGGGCGAGAGTCGGTCGCTCGCGTTCGGCTGGAGAGCTGATGCCATCGCAATAATTGCGGGAGCTGATATTGAATATCGTGCAGCAGATTCCACTGACGTCGAACGTCGGGAGAGACCTTACTGAATTCGTCATTCAGCCGTTGCCGTTTCTGTGAGGAACAGAACTCCGTCCATTGCTGCTGCATCTGCGGCAGAGCTTCCGCGCTGGAGATTTGCCATGCGAGCGGCTCTCCGGCGAGAATCTGTTTCTTCAAGGCGACCAGAGAATCGGCGAATTGCTGAAACTGATTCGCCAGTTCGGACATCCGTTGCGGAAAAAGTTCCCGGGCCGTCCAGATGTTGCGTTCAATTTGAATCAGGTCTTCTTCGACTGCGTGCAGATGCTGTGGAGCGAAGTCGACCGGAGTGACGTTCAGTCCTTTCTCTCCCCGCGATTTCAATTCTCCCAGAGACCGCCAGGCCCGTTCCAGTTGAAACCACATCAGGCCTTCCGGGTCAGTTGGAACCGCGGGTGGAAGAGGAGCAACTTCTGGTGCTGGGACAGCAGGCTTGTCTGCTGTTTCCGGCTTCGTGGGTTTCGGGGGGGGAGCGACTTCAGCCGGTGCTTTCGGAGAAGAATCAATCGCTGGTGCCGGTGAAGGAGTTGCAGGAGAAGTTCTTTCATTCGATGCGGCGGGTATTGCTGCATCCACCGCAAGCAACGAAGGGAACGACGCCAGTTGAACAGATCGCAATGATCGGCGATGTGATAGGCCACGTGCCCGATCGAGTGCCGCAGTCGATTTCCCTGCAGCCTGTTTTTCTTCCGATGCTGGAACTGTTTCCTCAGACGCTTTTTCAATCAGGGCAACAGCGGCGAACAAAGAGGGATCTTGTTCCTGGGCCAGAGTCAACACTGTTCCCTGTCCCGGCTGGAACAACAATGGAGTTTGCCGACAGTCCTGAAACGGCCGCGTTCGGGCATCACAATACTGATACAACGAACGATAAAACTCCGAGACGCTGACCACGCCATCCAGATTCGAATCAATAGCTTCCGTCTCTGTGAAGACCTGCTGAATTCCACACAGAAAGACTGGGGCTCGCCGTGTCAGGTCGGTCTGACTCAACTCCAGTGCTCCGTGAGAAAGAATGAGATGAAGCGGCTTTTCTGTTGATTGCTCCTTGAAGATGCGGTTGAGCGCCGCCGGGACATCGTTCACTCCGATTCCCTGTTCCGGCAGTGAAGAGATTTGTCCATAGTCGAGGAGGATCAGCCGCGTTCTCGCCGGGACATCTTGAATCTGGTCAATCAGATCTCGAACCCGAATCCAGTCTGAGGGGGCTTGTTCCGCTTTCAGACTGGTCGCTTCCGAGTCGCTGCAACTCAGATAGACCTCATCTTCAACGGCAACTCCCTGCCCTCGAAAATAGACAATCAGACTTCCCCCTTCCGGGAGTCCTTTACGCAGGTCGTCCTTTAACGACCGCAGACTGGCGGCATGTGACTGAGTGAGGACAGTGGTGATTCCTTCCGGAAGCAGAGCCCGTTCTGATTCCGGAAAGTCGATCGGCTCCAGTCCACGATCGCTGCTGGTGTTCACCACAACCGCCAGAATTCTGGCTTCCGGCGGCCGGTTGGCGATGGGACGGTAGAAGAGAATCGCAAAATAAGATGCGACTCCCGCGACGATCCCCAGCAGCAGTAATCCCCGCATCAGTCGACCGACCGATGCAGAACGTCCTTGACGCCGTCGTTTGGTCTCACGCCAGGTTCCATGGGGTTGACTCATATTACAAGCTCCGCAATCTCCTTTAGAGCATTTTCGCAAATGACTTTCAGCATTCCGCAGGCGAAAAATGAGGCTTTTGCGTGCCAGAACACCTACAATCGCCTGCACACGGTAGAGCAAGCTGCTCTAGATCGTTACCGAAAGTTGTAGGCGAACTCCTGATCCTGCAGAGAGACTTCAATGTTGTCGATCGTCTGTTGTTCCCCGAGTCGAGCGAGGATTCGGGAAGACAGCTCCGGTAACAGCGTGCGGCGCAGAATGAGATCGATGTTTCGTGCCCCGGTGTCGACTTCCGTACATCGGGCAACGATCTCATCAAGCAGTTCATCGGTCCACGAGAAGCTGGCTTTGTGATGTTCCCGAATCAGCTTGCCGAGTTTCCTTAATTTCAGGTCGGCAATCTGACGCAGAATCGAATCCCGCAACGGGTAATATGGAACGATGGTGCAACGTCCCAGAAACGCCGGCTTGAACGTCTTCAGCAACTCCGGATAAACCGCTTCTGCAAAGGCCTGCGGTTCGGGAATGGTGTCTTCATCGGCACAGAGATTTTTGATGAAGTCGGTCCCGGCGTTGGAGGTCATCAGAATGATGGTGTTGCGGAAATCGATATCGCGTCCTTCTCCATCTTTCATCTGACCTTTATCAAACACCTGATAGAAGATGTCCTGAACGCCCGGGTGAGCCTTCTCCATTTCATCCAGAAGAACCACGCTATACGGCTTGCGGCGCACCGCTTCCGTCAGCACTCCTCCTTCGCCGTAACCGACGTATCCTGGAGGAGAGCCCATCAACAACGAAACTTTGTGTTCTTCCTTGAACTCAGACATATTGATGACGGTCATGTTCGTTTCGCCGCCATACAACAGATTGGCCAGAGTGACAGCGGTTTCAGTTTTCCCGACACCGCTTGTTCCAGCCAGCAGGAAGACGCCGATCGGTGTTCGGGGGTCGGTCAACTTGGCGCGAGACGTTTGAATGCTCTGAGCAATCTGACGCATCGCGTGATCCTGTCCGACCACGGCATCCTGCATTGCCTGATCAAGCTTCAGCAACGTCTGCACTTCATCGGCCACCATTTTTCCGACCGGAATCCCGGTCCAGGATTCAATCGTTTCGGCCACAGCATGAGTATCGACGTAGGGGTGAATCAGTGGATGTTTTCCCTGAACAGAACGCAACTCCCCCTCGGCGACGCGAAGCTGCTCTCCCTGTTCTTCCGGCGACAACGGCTGGCTTTCCCCATTCTCATCGGCCAGTGACTGCCCCTTCCGCAGCGACTGAATTTTCTGAACGAGCTGTTGTTCTTTACTCCATTGTTCCTGCAGCTCATCACGGCGCCCGGAGAGTTTTTCAAGGTCAGCGTCGAGAGCCTGAAGACGCTCGCTATGGTTACTCCCGGCGGCCATTTCGCGATGAAGAACCTGTTTCAGCACGCCGATCTGGTCGATCTGCCGCTGATTGTCTTCAATGGCAGGAGGAGTCGAATTCTGACTCAGGTTGATTCTCGCACAAGTGGTGTCCAGCAGACTGACCGACTTGTCCGGCAACTGACGCCCGGCGATGTACCGCTTGGACAATCGCACGGCATCTTCCACTGCGTCGGAAAGAACTTCGACCCCGTGATGTTTTTCCAGGGTCTCGACAATCCCCCGCATCATGTCGATGGCGTCCGACTCATTCGGCTCTTCCACCTTGATGACCTGAAACCGTCGCGCGAGTGCGGCGTCTCGTTCGAAGTATTTTTTGTATTCCGCCCATGTGGTGGCCGCGATCGTTCGCAACTCACCACGAGCCAGCGCCGGTTTCAACAAGTTCGCGGCATCCCCCTGTCCCGCCTGACCTCCGGCCCCGATCATCGTATGAGCTTCATCGATGAACAGAATGATCGGTTGCGGAGAGGCCTGAACCTCTTCGATCACCGACTTCAGACGATTCTCGAACTCCCCTTTCACTCCCGCTCCGGCTTGCAGTAACCCGAGATCGAGTGTTCGGAGTGAAACATTCTTGATCGCGTCCGGCACATCTCCTGCCGCGATTTTCAGAGCGAAGCCTTCCGCGACGGCCGTCTTTCCAACCCCCGGTTCACCAGTCAGAATCGGGTTGTTCTGACGGCGTCGACAAAGCACGTCGACTACCTGTCGCACTTCCCAGTCACGTCCGAGAACCGGATCAATCTTTCCGGCTCGTGCCTTGGCCGTGAGATCGATGGTATATTGATCGAGAGCCACCGTCCCTTTCGTGGCGGTGCGCGTCGGTGCTGCATTTCCTCCTCCGCCTGCACTGGCTGGCGGAGCGGAATTTTCTTCCGCTGAACGTTCAGTGATCGCATGAAACTTCGACTTCAATTGTTCGACGGAAATCTGATCCAGACTCTTCACTGCATTCGACAGCGAACGTCGTAAGGAATCCTGAGCGAGAATGGCATACAGCAGATGGCCTGAACGAACCTCATGTGATGCAAAATCCACCGAAGCAAATAACCACGCGTCCCGCATCAGGTCGACCAGATTCGGGCTCAATGCCGGAGAGCGTGAGTTTCCGGTTTTGAAGCCATCGACCCCACGTGTCAGTTCCGCGGCAAACCGAGACGGCTCGATATCAAAGGCCTTGAGGATATGTTCCAGATCGAGATTCGAGACCTCCAGCAACTTCAACAACCAGTGCTCAATCTCGACATTGTAGTTCGTGCGAGACAGACAGAGCCCTGCCGCTCCTTCGAGAGTTCTTTTACAGGTGTCGTTCAGTTTGCTGATCAGTTGTTTGAGATCAGGAGTCATCTGGCCCATCCATTTAGTATTACGAGAGTCATCGAACTTATGCCATTTATCACGTAATAAATGGCCCGCGCATATGTCACTGATTATCTAATAGAGGAGATTCTCACGCAAAGGCGCAAAGGCGCAAAGAAATCAAGAGCGGTATTTCCCTGATCATCCGGTCATCTTTATGCAAATCGTTTGTTTTTCTATTGTGTGAATAATTTAACGACCACGAATGCCGCGAATCATACGAATCAATTGAAAGGAGGTTTCATGTATTAGTTTGTGCCATTTTACATTAATTATGTCCCTGACCGTCGCCTGAACGATTGGTGAGGAATCCACGCTCAACGTGAAACCAATTCTTTGCGCCTTAGCGCCTTTGCGAGAGTCCTTCTTCTTGATTTCACGAATAGGTCGCCAACGGGGCCACCATGCCGACGGGATGAAAGACCGCCTCATCTCCGTCCCGTTCACGAGGTTTGGAACAGAGCCAGCTGTCCCACCCTAAACGACTGGACTGTCCGAGTTGAATTTCTGGAATTTCCGCTGCACGTAACACCGGCTGGAGATCGAACTCCAAACCGGCATCGACATACATGGCCGTCAGCTCGCTGACCACCTGCATCATTTCATACCCTGGGGAAAGCTCCTGAAATTGACGATGCGTGAGTGGCCCGAGCCGGATGCGGAACTGCCCTTCTCCCGACCAGACACGTCCCCCGATCAAAGCATTCACCCCCAGTTGACTATTGAGTCCTTTCGGATACGCACGTCCAGGCATTGCCGACTGGTCTTCCGTGGAAAGCTGTAACCAGCGTCCCCGAAACTGGAGTACTTCCACTATCGTCCCAGTGACCGAGCCCAGCATCTGCTGAAGCGACGCCACATTGCGAGACCGTGTGGCGAAAAATCCCATGAATTCCAGTAACAGCGTATCTGGTCCCCGGAGACGATTCCGCATCCGGCTCGATTCCCGCACGGTGGGGGAAAGGGCCGTCGATCCCAGTCCAATCAAGGAATAAAGAGACTGGGTCAGCAGATCTTCCGATTGTTGAACGCCTGACAACTCATAATTGGCCGCAAGGTGATACTTCTCCCAGGCACGATAAAACAGCGAGAGAGCCCGATGATTGAAGATATCGAGAAAGTCTCTTAATGATTCATCATTACGACGAATCCGATCAATCATCAGGCGAGTATAATGAGTCGGCAGCACTCCGGTCGGACCAAACACCCCCATCACGGGCGTTCTCAAGACCATGCGGTGAGGATGCCCGTCGTCCACTTCGACCGATTCCACTTCATGATCAGGAAACGCCAGCGACGCGGTTCCAATAAACCGAACCGGTTCATTTCCGGGAAGAGCATCCGATCCCAGACGCCAGTTCCGTTTCGTTCCGTTCTGACTGGCGCAACGAAATTGCAGCAGACGCACCGCTTGAAACAGTTCAAATCCCTGCGGAGAGCGTTTCAGTTGTTCAATCAGATCAGGGGCTGATTGCCGGACCGTTTTGGCCATCGGTAAATCTCCCCTCGTTGTTTGGTGTTGAGTGTTGTTTCCACGAAGGCGTTTACTGAACAATAGGACGCCAGAAAACTTTCCAGCACACTCGCGAACAGAAACAATCCTCCCCCCGAAAACTCGGTTTCATCGAAGAGCAGATCGATACGTACGCCGCGACAGAAAAACTCATGACTTCGACCATGAATCTCTTCACGAATCCGGCCGACCGTGCGGGATGTTTTCACTCCGATCAGGCCGTCAATGTTCCCCTGCGACTGCGGAGTTCCGACGAAGTCATACAGTTTCAGAATCTCCCGGAGTCCGTCGGCTCCTTCATCCAGATCGTTCAAAGAGAGTCCGTGCAAGGTGAGATGAGAGACCAGCCGCCAGCGCATCCCGTGTCCCAGCCTGGGGCGATGAGTATGCGTGGGACGTGTCACACAGTGGACCGTCGCGATGCCTGCATGGCCATCCGCAAAGTGGAGACGAGGTTGTCCCCCACCAAACGGAAGCAGGCGAGGTCGGTCTCTATTCAGACAGGTTGTTTCGACTTTCAATGTCCAGTCATTGGGAGCACTGGTCTGGTAATCCTGATCGACCAAAGAAAGATAGACCTCGGTTCCCGGATCGGTTGCGTTCTCCTGCGCCTGTCTGACTCGACGAGTGGAATGCCAGAGAAACTCCGGCTCTCCAGGAGAGAGACGACCATGTTCACTGGAGTACATCGGCACGTACTCCCGGGTCTGCCGACTGGAACTGGCCGTCACTCGATTGATGCTGTAAACCTCGTTCGAAAGCGGGCGTCGGGCGTCCGGAACAACGCGATATTCCGAAGTGGATCCGCTCAGCCGAATCGCTTCTGCCGTCTGCTCAAACAGGTTGATCACCGGAGTACACCCCAGACGTAATGTCTCCTGAGTCACGAATGATTCCAGATCGGGAGCTTCCGTATCGAACGGGATCAGAATCTCGGCGTCCGGGCCAAGATTGCTGGTCCAGCCGTCAGGAAGATCCAGATCGACGAACAGGAACTTCTCCGCAAAGACAAAGTATTCGGTCAGGAGCCAGTACCCGGGGAACGAACGGGAATCTCTCGGGAGCACTGCCTCAGCCGCATCGAAGCCCACCGGTTTGAGAACCGTCGGCGAATACTCTTTCCAGGTTTTGTCCCCAGCATTGCGGATCGCCACTCCCAGACGATTCCGCATCAGCATTTCATAGAGCGCCAGACGGAGCGGCGAGGATCCTGATAACCAGAGTCGCAACGGTCGCAGTTTCATCTGTGACAAGGAGACACTTTTCATCAGTGTCCCCAGGGAGATCTTCAGACCCGAGGCCACTTTTTCGCCCGACATTTCCCGTGGTCCGTCAAAGGGAAAATGATGGAACGAGATGTCCGAGATTGTCACCGGCCATAACTGAACAGGGGACGTAGTTTGAAAGCGAACCGGTTCTCCTTCTCCTTGAATCGGATCGGTTTCGACAGGAGACCTTGACGGTATTTGAAACCCCTGAACCAGTTCCGCCTGCGATTGCTGCAACCGGCACTGCACGATGGACATGGAGGGAACCGGGCGCAAATACTGAGGGAACGCTGCCGCCAGAATCGCTTCGGCCACTTCTGGAAAATCATCGTCCAGTTTGTGACGAATCCGCGCGTTCAGAAACGCAACCGACTGAATCAGGCGTTCGACATGGGGATCTTCAATCAGTTCATTGTCGATCCGTAACCGACTGGCGATCTTCGGATGCAGTTGAGCAAACTCCGCTCCCTGCCGTCGGAGGAACTGCAACTCCTTGTTGTAATAGTTGAGGAGTTCGTCACTCATGTTGCGGCACTCGTCACAGAAATCGACCGGGATTGCGGTTCCATCACGGAATCAAACATCACCGGTTCGGGACTCGGGTAGACCTGCATCATGGCATTGACCTGAAAACGTAACTGGCGGTTGTACCGGTCGACGGCATGAATCTGCACACGAACCGATTTCAACCGCGGTTCAAACTGAAGGATGGTCCGTTCCAGACTGCGGGCCAGATTCGCCTGCTCATCACTTCCGGTGAACGTGACTCCGGTGAAATCGGCAATCCCGTAATTCACGAGGGAATAATCCAGTTCATCATAGTCGGCGGGCCAGGTGAGAAACTGTCGTTTGGAGTTCAGTAAATCCTGAAGATCGCGCCGAATAGCTTCCTTCAATTCGCGCAGAACCTGTCCCTGATTACTGGCATCGTCATGACTTCGATCCGGTTCATAGTCGATGAGTCGATCCAGAATCGATGGGGTCAACAGTTTGTCGTCAGGTCGAGCCGTCACGCGGAATCACTCCCTGCCGACGAGACAGCATTGGCAGAATCCGCACTGGCAGGCTCCGCATTGACGGAGTTCAGCGAACGGGGGGTGGAGAACCGAAGTGTCTGGAGATCCATGATGGAGATTTCCTCTTCTCCAAAAGCGAACATCTTCAATCCCTGACCACGTGTCACCCCGCTGGAGTCTTCCACCCAGTCAGTCGCACGTCCCAGACGAAGTGCGGCATCTTCCAGTTGACTGGTCCCCGGATACAGGGTCGGCCAGAAGACTTCACCGTCCGGTCCGCCACGAATGACCATATGTGCCGGACGCCAGAGAAGATCACGCGGACGTTGCGGAGCATGAAACTCCAGTGATTCAATGCAGTCGAACGGAATCCAGAAATACTTTCCCGTGCTGGTGTGAACTTCTGCGACGTGTGAAAGCAGATCATCCAGATCCCGAATGGATTCGAAGCTCTGCCCATTCCATTCTCCTGAGAGCGACCAGTCTCCGGTCTCTTCGAGAAACTCCGTGTTGCTCACCCCGGACCGGCTGTTGACCAGCATTTGCAATCCGCGACGGACCGCCTCAACGGGGGCTTCCAGTAACTCTGGAGTGGCGCCGGATTGAAACACGGCCGTGCGTGCCAGTTCTGCCCGAACCAGTTGACGAAACAAGGCGAGTTGTGTGGCATGCTCTGGTTTCTGTTGAGTCAGCGTTTCGAGGTGCTTTTCAATCCGGTCGAACTCACCACGAAAGCACATCAGTTCACACATCAGCCAGCGTGCCCCAAAGTCATTGGGCTTGGCACGAACCTGTTGCAGCGATGCCTCGATCGCCTGATCCAGGTCGCCGGCATCGAAATGTTCTCCAGGCGTCGGCATGTTTCCCCATCCTATCTCTGAGCTAGAAATTCGGTCTGTAACTTCACGGAAGCCGTTAAATCATCCAGTTCATAATGCGGTTGCAGATGGAACGTGCAGCTGTAAACCCCCGGTCTGGACGAATGGGGACGAACCTCAATTTTCGCTTCCCGCAATGGATAACGGGCTTTCACCTCGGGAGAAGCGTCGTCACTGGGGGTGACGTACGCGGCAACCCAGTTATTCAGGTCTGATTCGCACTCATAGGCTTCCGCATAGGAACCGATCCGATCACGCGTCATGACTTTGATGTTTCTGGCGAATAACGAGACACAGAGCATGTATTGCAGCATCCCGGAAATTCGGGCATTCGCCGATGCTTCATTGGTGTCATACTTTCGCGGTCGTTGAATCGAGGGGACCGAATAGAACGCCGCCAGACTCGTCCCGGGACAGTGACACATCGAGATGAATCCGGCCTCACACAAGGCCCTTTCCTGGGATTCACTCACGACAACATCGGTGACAGGCTTGGCCACCAGACCCCGGGCATCGGTATCAAACCAGTTTTCCGGCAGACCAGCGATGACTCCTCCTTCTTCCCGCCCCGGCACCACGCCACGAATGTTGGCCAGCCAGCCATTCTGCTGATAAGAACGGATCGCAACTTCTCCAACGGAAAACGCTCCATTCCCCCACAGCGAATCTTCACTTGTCGAACGGTCCCAGTTCTCGGCAAAGAGGAACCCATCCGATCGGCTGGGGTCATCACGATAAGGACGACGTAACATCACCCGGGGCATCACCAGCCCCACAAAACGTGAATCTTCGGAGTCTCGTAGGGAGTTCCATGTCGTGAACTGCGGGTTGATACGGGGGTCGAACGTCCGGTCAAAATCCGTGACACGTTCCAGCTCGCGAAACGAATCCAATCCCAGAATTTGAGGACTCGCCGCACAGACAAAAGGAGCGAACGAAGCCGCCGCCACGCCTGACATATTCGCCAGCAGACTCACGTCATCGGGATGACTGGAGATCTCATAATTCCCGATGAGCAGACCGTATGGCTGCCCCCCGGCCATCCCAAACTCTTGACTGTAGATTTTGTCGAAGGTTTGCGATTGATCAAACTCGACCGCCCGATCGAGGTCACGAAACAGTTCACTCTTCGAACAGTCCAGCACCCGAATCAAAGCTTTTCCCGGTCCATCCGGATCAACACAATCCACAACGTAGCGCAAATTTCGCCAGGCGGCTTCGAGATGTTGAAAACGGGGATGATGCAGGATGACGTTGATCTGCTCCTGCAGCAGCCGGTCAATCACAGCGACAGTTCGATTCAGGAGATCGGAAATCTCCGAACGCCGCTCTGGAATCGCGCCACTAAAAAAAGCGGTCAGTCCCTCGCGAACGGTCCGTGCCTGAAGAAGCCGTTCAAGAGAATCTCGGGGGATCTCCCGACGTTCTCCAACGGTCAGCATTCCATCAAGGATGGAACCGGATTCTGTGCCGGCTCCTCTGACCGTCACCGCAGCCGGGGCGACCTCGGCTTCAGTAACAAGAACAGAACGTTGAGTTTGCCCGATCATCGAGAATTGCGCACTTTGACTGTCAGAACCCACTCAGATGCCAAAGGCAGACAACTCTGCCCATGGCATCCAACTTTTCAGCCACGATACGGTACGAACAGATCTCATCCTCCCATTTTGGGGATACTGGCCACCATCCGCATGGATGTTGTCAACTCTTCCATCTGCAACCACGGACGCATCCAGCAGACTGCGTTATACGAACCGGGCTTGCCGGGGATCTCTTCCACCCGAACCTGTGCTTCCGCCAATGGATATCGGGCTTTGACATCCTGAGACGGACTGGGGTCAGAGGTGACGTAATTGTGAATCCACCGGTCCAGCCACTTTTCGCAGTCCGACGCTTCCATGAACGACCCGATCTTGTCACGGGCGATCACTTTGAGGAAGTGAGAGAATCGGGACGTCGCCATGATGTAAGGCAAGCGAGCCGAGATCGCCGCATTGGCGGTTGCGGCCGGACGATCGTAGACCTTGGGCTTCTGTGCCGTCTGGGCACCAAAGAAGACGGCGTAGTCTTTCCCCTTATAGTGACACAACGGAAGGAAGCCGCAGTCACTCAGTTCCTTTTCACGACGGTCGGTAATCGCCAGTTCGGTCGGACATTTCAGGTCGACATCTCCATCATCCGTCTGGAAGACGTGAGCCGGAAGCCCTTCAACTTTTCCGCCCCCTTCTGCTCCACGAATTGCGGTACACCATCCGTATTCCGCAAATGCCGCCGTTAAACGGGCTCCCAGAACATAGGACGCGTTCATCCAGCAATATTCTTCGTGACCGACGGCAACAGGTTTACCATCTTTCCCTAACGCGACTTCTTCGAAGCCGAACTCTTCCACCTTACGAGTGTTTTCGCCATACGGCAGTCGGGCGAGCACCCGCGGCATGGCCATCGTCACAAAGCGAGAGTCTTCGCTCTCACGGAAGGAATTCCAACTGACATACTCTTTGCTGTCAAAGATCTTCGCCAGATCACGAGGCTTGGAGAGTTCTGTCCAGGAATCAAATCCAAACAGACCCGGTCCAGGAGAGGTGATAAACGGGGCGAAGGCCGCAGCAGCAACGTTCGACATCTTCGACAACGTCGCAATGTCTTCCGGATGATTCGTGAACGCATAATCTCCGATCAGCGCTCCGAACGGGGCTCCCCCCGGCATTCCGAATTCATCTTCATAGATTTTCTTATAGGTGACACTCTGATCGAACTCGATTGCCCGATCCAGATCTTTGAACAGTTCATCCTTACTGATGTTGAGCATCCGGATTTTCAGCGAGGTGCTGGTTTCCGAATTCATGACCAGATAATGCAGTCCCCGCCAGGTTCCTTCCAGCTTCTGGAACTTTTCATTGTGCATGATTGCAGACAATTGCGTGGAAACGACCTCGTCGATTTTCCGAATGCCGGACTCAATGGTCCGCAGCAAGTCTTTACCGATCGATACGGTTTTGTTGTTGACCTGATCAACCAGTGTTCGAATCAGATCTTCCGCCTCATCACGTTCTGTGTGTCGTGTCGCGGAAATCGCCTGATCAAGAAGGCTGAACGCACTTTCAGAAGTCGTTGCCTGGGCGGATTGCTTTTGTTCTTCAGCAGCTGCCATGGATATTTGCTTTCAGATTCTGGGAGAAAGAAATAAGAACCCCTAACAAAACCGACACCGATCCGCTCGCGGAAAGGAAATTTTCATCGTTTGAGAAGTTTTGTTCGCGGCTCTAAGAAAAGAATTCCAGACCGCATCGGTACCAGCTCACTCAGGAAAGGGAGACACAGGACGAACATCCGACATATGACTCAACGTTCAATGTCAGCCAGAGCAATTGGGAATTGTCACAAGAACATCGGCATTCAGATGCAGTCAATGTTCTGATGACCGATGCCAGAGCCTCTTTCAAATTGGTCTTCAGTGTTCCGCAGGCGAAAAGTGAGGCTTTCATGTGCCAAGACACCTCCAATCGCCTGCACATGGTAGAGCAAATTGCTCTATTCGGCGGGCGACTTTGATTTCAGTTCTTCGGACAACTGCTTCAGCTGATCCGTATTCTGAAGAACCTGATCAAGAATCGCTTCCAGATCTGTGCTGCGATCAATTTTGGTCAGCAAATCCCGCAGCTTATTTCGGGTCTCCAGCAGTTCTCGCAATTGCGGAACCTGCTGGGCCACTTGCGATGGCTCAAAAGATTCGATGGAGTTGAAACTGAGTTGAACCGGAGTTTCCGAGCCGTCTCCAGCAATCGTATTCTCCACCCGAAGATTCAGACCCGGCGTCATCTGATTCAGAACATCATTGAAGTTGTCCCGGTCAATCTGCACGAATTTGCGATCACGAAGCGGCCGAAGCTGCTGGGTCGGATCTCCGGAAAAATCCCCCATCACGCCGACGACAAATGGAAGTTCTTTCACTTCCATGGCCCCTTCTGTCTCCACTTCATATTTAATGTGGACGCGCGGCTTGCGAACTCGTTCCAGTTTCTTGTGAACACTTCCAGATGACATGACAGACCCCCATTTGACGTGAAATGATCGACAGAGAATGTGCCTGACGGAGCACAGCCCGAAACGCTGATACCCTCATCGCAGGACAGCATACCTTGATTTGCAAAAACGCTTGATTGATCGTCTTGGAACGTTTCGCCCCTAACCGGCAGACACGAAAACGTCCAGAAGAGAATCACTTCAGGAAATCAAAGAAGACTTTCCCCAATGATTACTGACAGTCGTTCCAAGTTTGATCTGAATAGGAGAAAAGTGGGTAGTGGGGAGTCGATAGTGGGCAGTAAAAGGTGTGAATTTCCAGCCTTTTACTGGCCCCAGAATCCTGGCCCCTGATCCCTTGTCTCCATCAAGATTAAACTTGGAACGACTGACTGAGGATTCCACTACTGAATGTGAATGCCCAACTGTCGTGTCGACAGTTTTCCTGCAATATCCAGAGCAACAACAAGCATGGCACCGCACAGAAGACAAGAGTTTACTGCCCGCGAAGCCGAAGTCTGCTGTAATAAGCCCTGACAAACTCGACAACAATTTCGTGGAGTCCCCACCCTGAACAGCATGCTATAGAATCGATGCGAGCACGACTGCAGTCATGCCAGTTCATTCCATAACCCGCCCAGACAGAATGACACACCACAAATGCATTGTCACGAAGAAAATGAGAAATTATGACAAACTGCTCAACCCGATAATAAAGGCCCTGGCAGCAACGTCGATCCCGATTTCAAGCCGTGACATGCGACTCGCCCAGAAACTCAGTCCTCGTCCGAACCCGACTTTTCGACCCCGGTTCGACGGAACAGTAATTTCAGGGCTTCCTGATCTTCGATCAGATGTTTCATCAGATCACCGAAATCCATATTACGCCAACTCACCAAGTGCCGCAAGGCAGGGCCGATCGGAGAATGCGGCTCCGTTTTCTCAAAGAAGACAGCAATTTTTTCCATACTTCGGTAAGCGTCTTCTCGCGTCGCAATTGCAGAAGAGACCGTTGTCGCCACTGTCGGCACGACGGTTGATAAGGATGACGCCCCATTATTCGAGACAAGAACCGCATCCGGCTCATTGACCTGAGATGATTGTTCCGGCTGACCTGACAGCACTCTTAAACAACGCCGGCAATCTTCCAGCGACTTTCGAATTTTGCGGAATGACGGAGCGAGTTCCGATCCATTTTCGACCTGTTCGAATCGCTGATCAAATGCGGAGTCGAGTTGCGTCAACTCCTCCAGTGCTCCCTCGATATCTTCCTGCAGATCACGCAGACGACTGGGAGGAGTTCCCCGTACGGCTCCTTCCAGCATCTCAATGGTGACGTCTCCTCCACGACCTTCACCGGCGACGACATAGTCAAAGAATGTCAGGTCCGGATGGTCCGGGCTGTCAGCCAGATTGAGCAATAAAATCGCCTCTGGAATGGTCGCGTCGAGGTTTCTCAGGCGATCGGTGGTTGTATAGTAACCATCTGCCAGGTCAGCAGGGTCAACGACAGGATGAAGCGACTCCCAGAATTGTTCGACCAGTTCTCGCGTCAGCCGGATTCCATCTCGCAGTCCGGCGATTCCATTGGTACGCACCAGCGATTCGATGAGTCCTGTGGAAACCCACAGGTCTTTCGAATGCCCCCCGAGAATTTCCTTCGCCAGCGTCACCGGAGCCTTCCAGTCCGGCGGCTCTGAAGAGGAATCGGCACTGCTGAGCGACAACCGGGCCAGCCCCCTGGCTTTTCCCAGTGCATCATTGAATTGAGTGAAAAGAGTCAGCCCTTTTTGAGTGGACTTCAGATATTGCCCCGTCGGAGAGTCTGGTGAAATCGGTGCAACCAGTCTCTCAAAATCCAAAATCGCTGCTGTTGCCATCGTGGAGTTGCCCTGTATTTTCTCAGATAAAGCCCGAAATTCCGCCTGATTCTACAGACAGACTCTGAGAAGATACCACAACAACGTTGAGAGAAAAAATCGGTTTACAGAAAACTCCAATCACCCGTCTGCTTCATTCAGTCTGGCCGTCCCACACAACCTGCGAAGCAGCGATTACGGGTGACGATCAAGATGTAACACAGATTGGGCATTCGGAATAATGAGTTGAAGCCCACCGCCGGTTGTCATATAGCCTTCCGTTTTGGCCCGATGAGCCGTGACGGTCGGCTGGCCGTCTGCAAGCGGAGTCCAGGTGTCGATCGCACCGCTGGTGAAAGATTCCAGTGCTGGAGCTTCAATGTTCACCCGGAACGTGCGAATAGACCGCTCCGCCGGATTGAGGCCGCTTCGATGAACAGATCCACCACTGCGAGTATAGAACAGCCTCAACGGGTTCTCGGTCGGGCTCCGGAATGCGATGACTTTCTCACCTGACAGCAACTTGACTGACCGCACCGGCTTACTCAAGTCAATACACCGCAGAAAGCTTAATGCCATTTCAGTCGGCAATGTCGGCATATAAAGATCAAAGAACATCAGCGCCTTAGCCACCCCGTCGCGAGGGACCGGCGCAGAAACAACTCCCAAAGCGGCAATCCACTTCTCAAGCTCCTGCACTGACGAATAGCCCTTCAGACTCAGTGCCATCACGCTCCCCTTTTAGCATATGTGTGATTTAAAGATATACGTCGGATTCCAGCCACCATAGAGACTCAAGGAGCTTTCCTGCCCCCTCCAAGATTAACTCTATGCCCGAAGTGCCACTGATCGGCCCGTCCGCCAGTGCGAGAAAAGAAGACTGGGGCCATGGACGCTCCCCCATGAGGAACACCGGCACCTTGCCCCAGCCACCCAGTCGGTACTCGAAGTGTTATTCGGTTTTTTAGATAAACCACTTCCAGGTGAATGAGTTTTAATGCTTTTATGATTTTCCGTTGTCTTTTAGGAACTGCTCACGTGCCTTGATCAATTCGGCATCAGGAACGGAGAGGTGATACTCGCCCAAATCTTTACGTTTTAGGTCCCATTTTCCGGTTTCGATAAACTCTCTGTGAATGCGATCTATTTCCATGTTTTGAAGTGCGATTCTTCTGTTCGACTCAACAGGGTCGAACTTATCTTTATTCCTTTCAATCTCAAGGGCAATTTCGGATGGATGACGGGTTTTGTCAATGTATGGACTGTTAGGGTATATTTTTCTTTCTGTCTTAGGGTCAATTTGTGGTTCAAGAGCGTCTTTACTGGTGTTCGTCGTCGTTGGTTTTGATTTTTGATTATGCCCCTTACCGCATTTAACACAAACTTTTGGGGCAGACTTCTTTGCTATAATGGCGATCACCGCCCAGCCAATTTTCTTTGCAGCAAATTTCACTTCTTCGTTATGGTCTGTCGCTTCATCCCATTCCGACTTGAGTCCATCAATCGCCGCTTTGAACCATTCACCGATCCTCCGATCCATATCGTCTTGCCACTCTTTCGGCGCGAACGGCGTAAGTGACGCAGCATCTTTCAACATGCTTTTTGCTGTTTCCCATGCAGCATTTTTGCCTTCGTCGGTTGTTGCAGTATCGTATACGGCCTTTGCCGTATCCACCGCCAACTGAACTGCTCCCGTGATTCCTTCTTCGGCAGCTTCCCAAAGCCCTTCGGCTACCTGCCCAATGGGGCCGCTTGGCTGACTAGGCGCCTCGTTCAAATTGACCGGCGGAACAGCCAGTTCGAATTCGTCATTCGAATTGCTATCATCATCTACCGGCATTTTGAACTCACCTGGTAAGGAATTGCTAATTAGATCGTTTTTCCGGTTTCCATATAGATGCGAAGTCCGAGTAAACCCACAATCGCTTCTTCAGTATAGCTTTCATCTGACAGTATCTCTCTGGCCCATTGGTGTTGCTCATTTTTGTTAAAGTTTCTCCCAAAGACAAACATTGCAGCATACAATGACCAGACACCATATTCGGAATCCATTCCATAATCCTCGGCGCGATCTATGGCGTGGTTTGCCAGTTCGATAAGTTGGTCGTCAGGGAGTCGTTCGATTCGGTCTCCAAACACATGCTTTAAAGCGAGAAGTAATCGATGGCGAAAGTCATGCAGGACATTTTCCGCAAGTGCCTGATAAGTCTGAGAACTGATCGCAAACATTTGTCACCAAAAAACATGCCTGAGATACAGAGAAATTAAACACATACCATATGGTGAGTTGTCATCATGGTTCAGATAATGATAATTGTCGATAATGATTAGTATCAGGAAGGAAGAGTGATCGCACAGGACCGAAGAATTCTTGTCGTTCTGTAGAAGTGGATACTTTTAGAAAATCTAGTATCACTCGTGGGTCATAAAACCGAAACAGAAGTTTTTCTCCATTGGGAGATAGTACCGTCAGGAATCGGCGAAGATGACGGCTGGTTTTTTCGAAATCAACGGTCGATTGAATGAAATATCCCCAAGGTTCTCCAGTAAGGTTTTCATCAAGCCAACTCAATGTTTGAGGTGTAATTGAAAATAAATACGGTGAGATTGCCCAGTAGTCACGTTCAGCAGAGCCTCGATAAAGCGATCGACCTGACAAAGGCCCAAGTTGCATCGCAAGCTCAGGGATAGACGGCCTGCCACAGGCATCACACACGGCAAAAGTCTCGAGTTTTTCGTCAAGATACGGCAAGAGATCGATACAACTCTGTGCTGGTACATCGTTCACTGACAGCGAGATGTCTCGATCACTGATAAGCATCGTATAATTCCATTTAAATTCCCGAAGAGGAGACAAACGGTGCTTGAGCGGCTTGGGCTGCAAGCATGCATTGTCCCGCAGTCGTAACCGCCCCTCCCATCCCAATTTCTCCGATCATGACCGTCGGGAAGCCGATAGTGATGATTCCGCCGTGCATGGTCGGATCTCCCTGGCGGGCGGCCATCATGTTCATGATTAAAACAGTCGGTGAGCCCATGGCGATTGTGTCTGGAGGGCCGACGCAGGTGCACATGTCTCCCTGGCGGGCGGCGGGCTGGCCGCCGATTAATACTGTGGGGGCGCCGATTGTGATCGGGCCACCGACATGGGGGATCGGGGGCGTTCCCGGTGTCGCCATCGGGCACGTGTGCAGATCACCAAGTCGGGCGGCAGGAGGCATAATGAACGAAACTTTAATGATCGATAATGATATTCAGACTGTCGATTCGGAGACATCATCCCTGATCTGTTTCAGCCCGAACAACGTCAGGCGCTTCGAGAGATCTTGAGTGGTATAAAGGTTGATCTGGTCGGGATCCTCTGCGGATTCCATCATCACTCCCGAGAGCTGGCTTACGTATCCAGGGAGGTGGTCCGCATTTGATGAACTCAGGATGGAAGTCAGAACACCGGGCCAGCAATGTCCGACGACTCCTCCCCCGCGTGTCGGCTGGCTGGCCTGACGGAGTTCTGCCAGCAGTTCTTCATGTGATTGAGGTGAAAACAGGAAAATCAACGCATCCTGTCCCCAGGCCTCGGGGATAAAGTCCATCCAGCAATCATCTTCAGAGGCACTGATTAAGACGGGAGAAATCTGCTTCTGTGATTCTGCCGGTAGAAAGTCGAACAGGTAGGCTGCGGTTGACTCGGGAGGCAACGTGACCCCGGCGCGTTTCACATCAATTATGAAGTAAAGACCCCAAAGGCGGTTTAACAATTCCGCCAGGGCACAAGGGGAAATCTCTGCCGCAGAGAAGGTCCATCGATTTAGACCTGAGTGAACGATTGTGTGCCGAAACTTCCCTTTCAATTTTCCGTTCAGGGCAGCCTTTACCGCGGAATTTTTGGGAGCTTTCACATACCCGGAATCATGGATCGTCTGGGCCAGTTCCGGTGAATCTCCTTCAATTTGAACCCGAAAAGCGGTGTTTCCACAACGAATCTGATCACCGCTACGAAGAAGAACGTCTTTGACCGGTTGATCGTTGACCCAGGTTCCGTTGCGACTTCCCAGATCGGTCAGTTTACAGGCGACATCATCGACTTGAATTCGAAAATGTTCGCGGGACATGCGATCGTCCCAGGTGCAGGCGAAGTCTGCCCAGTCGGATCGACCGACCGAGACCTGCTGCCCACTGCGCATGGTCTTGCTCAGCCCTTTTTTTTCACCAATCACAACTTCCAGAACGACCCGCATTTTGTACCCGTAACAGACCCATTCGAATACAACTGATCACAACATCATCACCGTAACAGACAGTATCGCTAAGGCGCCGACTTTAATCCAGTCTTGGAATTCCAGGCCATGGACGGTTCCGTGGGTGCGGCGGCCTCCGGTGGTTCTGGCTCTTCCGGCTTACAACCTTTCCCGGACCCGGCGGAACCGCCACTGTTGATTTTGACCAGAATTCCCTGCACGGTCACTCCATCTGGTCCAATACTGATAAAACCGCCGGGCCCTTTGAGGGTGAGCTGCATGCCTGCCTCGATCACGATATTCATCCCGGCCTTGAGATGAATTTCTCCCATTGCTCCTGCTTCGGCAGCGATATTTCCGCCGACCTTCTGCATCAGATCGCCACCAATGGTGTGCGATGAATTCCCATCGACTTTCTCCATTCGACCGCCATCGACAATGAGATGGGTGTCGCCACCGATTTGCTCGTGACGATTCTTTTCCAGCACGATGTGGAGGTCACCACCGGAGTCGGCCTCTCCGTTTCCGACCTGAAGCTGCACATTCCCCTCGACATGTTCGAAGCTGTTCCGTTTGACATTGAGGTGTTTGTCTTCGTAGATCTTTTCTCGCTGATCTCCCCCTTTTTTTCCATCCTTCTCCCAGCCGATGATCTGATGTCGATGGCCGTAGATGCGTTCTGAGGAGTTGGCGCGAACACGGACATCCATGTTATTCTGGGCGTGCAGGTAGACCCGTTCGTCATCCTTTTTATCTTCGAACATCAGTTCGTTATAACCATCTCCCCCTTTTGTGCTGTTGGTTTTAATATAGGTACGGGAATTTGCCTCAGGTAAAGGGTAGTGTGGCATCTGTTCGGCATTATAAACACTGCCGACAATGAGGGGGCGATCAGGATCTCCTTCGAGGAAGTCGATGACGACTTCCTGACCGATACGGGGGATCGCCTGGAATCCCCACTGTTTCCCGGCGATATTATGAGAACATCGAATCCAGCAGGAGCTGTTCTGGTCTTTTTTTCCTTCCCGATCCCAGTGGAACTGCACTTTCACACGACCGTATTTATCGCAATAAATTTCTTCTCCCTTGGGACCGACAACAACGGCCGTCTGGACACCCTGAACGGAAGGTTTCGCGGTCAGTCTGGCAGCACGAAATGTCGCGGTATCGGGAACGCAGGTAAACGTATTCGTGTATTCAGAAGCTTGACTTGTTGCCCCGGAACTGTACGACTGGGTCTCGACAGCAGAATGATGAAGTCCGGTGATTAAATAGGACTTATGTCCTTTTTTTTCGGCTGAAGCATGATGTTCACCCAACTGAAAAGTCTGTCCCGAAGTGAAATACCGACAGGTTCCAGAGCCGGATACGATCTCGTAGTCGACTTCTTCCTCCTGCATACGAACTTTAGTGAGATAGCTCCCGTCTGATTTCTGAGTATATTCTCCAGGGTAATCGTAGAATTCCAGTTCTGCGTTTTTGTTCAGGGAGACCAGCGAATTGGAATTTGTCAGCAGGTTGGTGCCGGGCGTTTCAAAATTATAATCCTGCTGTGACCATTTTCCGGAACGGAACGAATACTGATGCTCCCATGATGTCAGATGGTCGACGTGCAGATGCTTGCCCAAGGTGCTCTGGTAGTGGACAGGAGAGCTGATGCACGGTTCATAAATGGATGTACTATCGGCAATGATTAATTTATGGCTTCCTTTAGCATGGCGAAAGAAATAGAAGAGCCCTTCGTCTTCCATTAGGCGGCTGATGAAATTGAAGTCTGTTTCGCGATACTGGACGCAGTATTCCCGCTTCTGATAGTGACCGCCGGCATTTATCTCAAATTGAGCCAGGTCTTTATAATCGGACAGGACTTCTTCAATAATCTGTGGAATCGTCTTGTCTGTAAAGATACGGCAGTCGGATTTTCGGGTCAGAAACCAGAGCCAGGGAACCACTTCAGCACGATAGTTTCTCTGGCCTTTATCATCTTCATCACCAGCGATGAACCGGCTGACATACCCGTGAAATGGGCGTCGTTGATCATCTTTATCGGCAACGCTGAAAGAGACGTCCATTCCGACGATGGACTTTGCGTCGATGGATTTCTCATCGGAGATCAAGTCCAGATCGAACCGGAACAGTCGGGAGATCTCCTCGTGCCCACGAAATCCGACCAGGTTCAGTGGACCAGGAGATTGCAGTTGCAAAAACCGCGAATCTTGATTTTTGGCCATTTCGGAATTCTTTCGATCACATCAACCTGAAGCAGGGAAGAAAGCAGCCGATAACGCATCTCATGGGAACGACCGAAGGCAGCGACAATGCTGCCCTCGGTCGCCGCTGAATTTATTGATCGCGTCCTGATCCGGCCACTTTCTCCATTCCTGACAGCAATTTAAAAAGGGGACAAAATCATTAGAGTCATGTACTCTCCCGTATGCCCGCAAAACGTGGTGTTTGAACAGGAAAAATGCTGTTCGTCTTACGGCGGGGACAAGGAGACCATTGGCAAGTTCCTCTACGCTTTTCCCTCTTCAACTTTCCACGAGTACTCGATATTTCCCTTCTTTTTTCCACCGCTGTCTGCTTCGGTGTAGGTGACCTTGATCTCTTCGAAGTTGAGCGAAACTTCTTCCAGTGGCTGCTGTTGAGCCTGAGTTGCTCCTCCGACAGAGTAGCTTACGACCTGAACATTTTTCAGTTCATAAGCGTAGTAGGTGACTCGGCCGGCATCTTCATAGGAACGAGTCACGTGGATCAGAACCTTTGGAAAGACCTTTCCCTTACATACGGATTCGGCCAGTTTTGGGCTCGACTTGTCCAAAGCTTTGACGATGAGGATATCGTCAAGAATAACGTCTCCCCGACGACGCGCCACGCCAGTTCCTGTGCCCGGTTTGTGAATGACCTGATTGAACGATTCAATGTCAGACCAGTCTTTGTGGTCTTTATCCAGAGATTCACCTTTGACGCCATCAAATTGAATGTAACCTGCCATTGACCAGTTCCTTGAGTGCAAGAATGCGGCTCTCCGATGCACCGAAACCAATCCGGTCGTCGAGGGGCCCGCGGAAAAGACGCTCCGAGTTCATCAGACAGAGCAGCTTGCTCTACCATGTGCCTGCGTGGCAGATTATGGCAGATCCAATTTTCAGTGCTCCAGATGTTTGGTCATTGAACCCGGTGAACAGAACAGTTCTCGGATCAATACAGAAAAAGTTGCGTCCCATTTCTCCTTTTTTTCGAGATCCTGAAAGTCCCTGTTAATGATTCGCAGGCGACTGAAAGCTAAACGTGTTCAATAGCCACCACACGGCTGCAAAGGGGTTCTATGCGGCTCTAATTCACGGGGACCTGAACGCGAAACGGATTTCGGAGATGGAGTGCATCCCGTTCGATACTTGACCAGGAGTGAATTTGAACTCGGGGGATGGTCACCCGTGCGTCTGTATCGAAATCAAACTCATGTCGAATCTTGCCGGAGGTTTGAAAATACCGTCGGGTCACCAGTTTCGCCGGTGGAGTCACCTGCACCAGCGCACGCAGGTTCCCGGGATCGGCGACCGATGCAGACGTGTCGCTTTTCCACGTTTCAACCACGACCAGTTTTCCTTCGCCCTGTTCATTTTCAGAGAAGAAAAACTGAAAACTTGAATCAGGCAGTTCCCGAATTTTCTCGACCCGACCATGCAATTCTTCTCCTACGATCGATTCAAACACCGGCGGAATTGTCTGATAAGAAAAGAACAGGTCCAGCAGGCACTGAGTCGATCCTTTCGGCCAGTTCTCGAAGGGGAACTGGGCGACGGGAACCGGCTTTCCCGATTCGAAGGAGAAGTCATAAATCATTCTCGACGGGAGTTCGGTCTGTTCTCCGACGATCGTCAGCGGAGTCACTCGGGCGAGGGCAAGTGAAGGCCGGGGGGAGAAGCGGTTCTTCTCTCCCTCGATGATTTGAAACGACGTTCGAAACAGGACGCTCCCGCGTTCAGGACGGGGAAGATGTGACGCCACCAGGATCTCTTCTCCCTGAGGACTCCGTAGCACATCCGTGGCGCGATACCGATCATCGCTCAGGCCATAACGGGGGAATCGCAATGCGGGAACCCGACGACCATTCTGGGTAATGGTTTCAACGGACAGGACAAGTTGTTCGTCCGCATGGAATTCCACCGTTTCCTGCATCGCCTGTTGTGGGCCATGCAGGGTCAGTTTCAAGCGCTCCGGCAACCTGACCGATTCTGGTACTGTCCACGTTTGTCCCAGCATGTAATGTTTTCTTGCACTTTCCAGTGGTGCCCCGCGGTCTTCTGCAAAGTCGACAGTGAAGTGGACCAGTTCCAGAGTGCGCTGAAGATGATCCAGCAACGAAGAGACATCGTTTGCGAATGAAATTTCTCCCTTGGAAAGTTCCACCAGTTTCTTCAGGTCGGCGTAGGAGTTATTTCCTTCCCCCATTTCGAATTGGGTTTTGTCTTTATTGAACTCTTGACCCAATCCGACGATGTCGATTTTCACTCCGGGATGCAGTTTCAGTTGGTCCTCCACGAGACCGCGACGTACGTGGGTATGGTCCGCTCCGCGTTCAGAGGTGTCGTTCATTCCGTCAGAGATAATGACGACATGCTTCGGATGCTGGGCGAATTTCGGCACATCCAGCAGCGCCATCGCCTGATTCATTGAGCGATACAATGGGGTTTGTCCGTGCGGTTGCAGGGTATCCAGCGCTCCCTCAAAACGCCGCTTCAGTTGTGCGGAAACTCTCGCTGGGGAAAGGATTTCCTGAACATCCATATTTGGTTCTTCAACAGGTGTTTCTCCCGGTCTGATTCCCCATTCTGAATCGACAAACGAAGAACGGACGATTTCACGTCCCGTCGGATCATCTCTGAGATATCGGTAACGATGACCATAGGCCATCAACCCAATGAGAAACTGGTCATCTGGCAAATTTCCCAAAACGTCGCGGAGGGCTCTTTTCGCGATGTCCATTCGCTTCGCTGTCGTTTCACCAGTGGTCTCAGACTTGTCCATGGAACCGGAACAATCGAGCACGAACATAATGATCGGTTGTTTGCGATCTCCCTGTAATGTGATACTGGGACGACCATGCAGCACCGGGCGGGAAAATCGAAAATCTTCGCTTGTTTCGGTAATTGCTTTGGCGAAGAACTCACTCTGCCGGGAATGACCACGGTAGAACGAAATCACTCGTCCCCCCTTCTGTTTCGTCAGCTGATCGGGGGTAGCGGATAACGCCACTCCCTGCGCGGTCGGGCTGTTTCCGACATTGATCGGGACTCGACGAAGCTGCTTCTCCAGCAGGAAAGCATCACTGGAATCGATCATCCCGGTGACATTGATGAATGCCACGCCCGTCGGTTGACCGGGATTCTCCTTCTGTTCAACCTGAACGGAAACGACTGGGCCAGATGAGGACTGAGATCCTCCCAGTGCGTCTTCATTGGGGTCGTGGATGAACTCCACATTGTTTGCCGTCGCCGAGAGCATCCCCGGGACTGCACTGATGCGCTGCTGGAGGAGTTCCTGACAACGCTTCACTTCCGGCTGGAGAAAGATCTCATCACCGAAGGGATTTGTCTTCGGGAAGAGGCGCAGCTGCTGTGATGCAACTCGCTCAAAATACGAATGAGCATCCGACCGATTCGGCTCCGGTCCCCAATAGTCTTCGAGGATCTGTTCTGTCTTCCATAAAATCAGACGGGATTCCAGCAGCGCTCTCAGGCGGAGTTCCGGACGATTTCTCAATAGATCGTCTGAACTGAAAATACGTTGTGGGGCCATGACCCGAAGCCAGCGATCTGCTTTTGCGAGATCCGATGTCACCTGTGACAATGGTCGATTCTGTGAGGAGGGAGAGAAATCGATCAGTTTGAAGAAGTCTTCGGGAGCGGTATTCAATTGCTCTCGGTAAAGCGATCCGATTGACGCGTTCGCCGTGGAACCGGAAGATCTGGCGAGAGACTGGAGCCAGTCCCGTTGACGATCGATCGCTTCCCCAACAGCCGTCTGAGACTGGGAAACAGGAACAACTGCGTCAGCGGAGGGGGGTGCTGCTTTCTCAGTTTTTCCTGCGAATCCTTCTCCGACATGAAGTCGTATCTGACTGCGTTGCTCCGCTCTGGCCAGTTTGACTCGCAGATTGTGACGGTCGAATCCTTCGATCAACGGGTTTTCCAGAAGGTCCAGAATCGCCCGACGTGCCGGGGCATCTGGTGGAGTTTCACTTCGCAGACGTGGAATCAGATTCACCCGTCTGGTGATCTCCTGTTGGAGTGAAGACCAGGATTGATCGACGCCTGTTACTGCTTCCTGCAACCAGTCGCTTCGAAGAGGGACCTGATTCAGCCGATCATCCAGCAGGTGCAATGCCTGATCGACATCGTTCCCCAACGGGCCGAATGAGGCAATCGTTGTGGCCGGAACGCTCAACCACCAGGATAATAGAAGATCACGTCTCGACAGCGATTTTTGAATCAGTTCCTGCTGCCCGATCAGGCGTTGATAATTGATGCTCGCCTGCCTGAAGAGTTCATTGGCCTGCGAGAGCGATGGCAGAGAACCGACAAACAGCAGGTCTTCTCCGTGACGACGCTCTTTCGCCACTGCTTCCAGTTCCAGACGCAATGGCTCGAAACATCGGGGATCATCAAACGTCATGGCCCGTTCGGCCAGATCGCGACAGACCACACCGAGGGCGGCCGAACGCCCGATCAACTGTTCATCCGGACTGTTCCAGTCACCCCAGTGAAGCAGCATCCTGGCAAACTGAATCTCCACCGGCGAAATCTGATCTCCTGCCGGGAGGAGATCAAGTGCTTTCTTCAACTGTGGCTGACTGAGTGTTTTCTGGTTTTGTGCGTGATTCACCAGCCAGTCCCAGGCAGCAACGGTTCGTTCCAGAGGACTGGAGTCCGGAAGCTGTGGCGGCATGTCTGGAGGAGTCGCGGGGGGGGCAGAGAGAAAATTGACAACAGCATGGACCGCTTCTCCGCGAACATTTGGAGACTTTCTTGCCTCGGCCAGAGAAACGGAAGGGGACGGAGCCGACGATGGTTCCTCGTTCAACAACTTCAGCACTCGTTGACTTGCGAGGACCTGACTTTCCCAATCCGCCTGAGGAACAGACAGGAGCCCGGCACTCATCCAGGTTTCCAGTTCGCGTCGTCGTGAAAGAAATTCCGCGAGAGCGGGTGCGAAGAAGGTTCCTGCGGAACTGTTCATCCCTCCCCGGGAGTTCATCAGTTGCTCGTCCAGTTTTCGAAGATCTTCCAGTCGTGTCTTGATGATGCTGTCGTTCTCGGCCACCGCCTGTTCGACAGTCTGATCCTTTGACCAATACACCAGAGAGAAGTCGGTAGAATTCTCCGGGATCAGCAGTGGAGTCTGCGTGGCAGCCAGCCGGTCCTGAACGATTTCCTGTGTGACTGACTGGACATGATCTGCCAGTTCCTTGAGCGTTGTCTGCGAATCGGCCTGATTCCAGTCCCGCAAACCATGAACGATTGCAGTCACGAACGGGCTCGTCCCCTGATCCGGCGTTCGCCAGGATCGTTCTCCGGGAGAATGGGAGAACATCACCCACAGATTCCGAATCTCCTCCTCGGACAATGTTCGCTTCGCCGCTTCAACGAAGTCTCCATTGGTGTTCCCCAACGCCAACTCCGTTCCCGTTTCATTACAGTCCAGAAACAAGACTTTTCTGGCATTCGGGTGAACCTCGCCCAGACCTTTGGCAAAAGTTTTGAATGACAGCCATGTCGCCTCATTGAGCGGATCGGACTCTGATGTCAGTAAACAGGGTTCTCCGGCCTGATTCACTGTGGCATGAACACTGAGATAGGCCATGAGAACATTCTTCCCCGGCCCCCCGGGAGTCGCCCGACGCAGCGCTGCTTTCAGTTGATTCAGTAATTGTTCCTGACTCAGGAGGCGGTCGGGAATGAAGGTGACGGAGATATTTCCGGATTTCGCCTGCTGCAGATGCTGCAAGTCCTCCGCGGTTCCCAGATTTCTCGGTAATTTGACGGCCGAATACAGCGAGCGAATTTTTCCGCCGTTGGCCGTGACCGGAAAGGATTCCTGATACTCCACCGCTCCCAGCACGATGAAGGGAGTTTGAATCGGGCGTCGATAGAGCGTGATGAAGAACGCCAGGCACAGCCCGAGAAGAACCAATGTTCCCAGTGCCAGTTTTAGCCCACGGTACGAACGTCTGGGTTTCGTCGTTCGTTCTTTCCACTTGGCTTGTTCAGAACTGGAACCGACAACCGCGTGATGACCGGTTTTCTTCCATGAACGCCCCGTCGCCGACGTCGCTGGGGCAGGCGCATGCGCCGCCGCTGGCGGACTTTTGGCCGGCTTTGATGGAAGCGATTCCCGCTTTGGAGTGCCCGATTTGCCCTTACGCCAAGACGTCATTGACCCGTGTCTCCTGGCAATTCAATAAAGAGATTCTGCGTTGAATTGTATCAGTTCCGCAACCGTCCGCCAGTAAAACAAAAGCGTCCCTGAAATTTACAGGGACGCAATCAGAGCGAAGTCGGTTATTTGAGAGCGTGACAATACTCAGGCCCGAGCGGCTGCCAGGACGGCGTCGTAATCAGGGTGGGACGCAATTTCGGAACAGTATTCCACATGCTTGATCGTGTCGTCGGCTCCAATCACGAATACGGCACGAGCGAAGCAACGATCCAGTCCGCCCCCTTGAATCAAAACTCCGTAAGACTTCCCGAATTCCGCCGTACGGTGGTCGCTGAGGGTCTTCACGCTTTCCACGTTCTCGGCACCGCACCAGCGTTTTTGCCCGAACGGAAGATCAGTGCTGACAACAAGTACGCTGACTCCCTGAAGCTGGGCCGCTTCTTCATTGAAACGTTTCGTTTCCAGATGACAAACACTGGTGTCGAGTGAAGGAATCGTCGCGATGATCCGCGTTGTTCCCGCGTACGAAGAAAGAGAAACCTCTTCCAGCGCCGTCGTCTGAAGATTGAAGTCAGGAGCCTTGTCTCCGACTTTCAGTTCAGCCCCGACCAGTTGAACCGGGTTACCCTTTAACGTGACCTGTGGCATTGTCTGTCTTTCCAAACCAATTTGCTTGACCGTGTTTAATGAGCAACTCTCTCCACACGGTAGAGCAAACGATTCTCATCGACAACTCTGCCTCTGGATTGCCCAGGGCTTTTGCTTGTTTCAAGATGGGCAATCTCCGGGAGGGCGAAGCTCCTGCTGAGCCGCAAGCAAAAGAACGCTTTCCATGGTTTGCGGCTCGGCAGGAGCCTCGCCCTCCCAGGTGATTTTCAATAAAGCGAAAGCCCCCTGGATTGCCACTGCCCCATCTCGCGTGTGCTGGAGAACGAGGGAGTCTGGATCAGTGCCGCAGCAATGTGTCCGCCGAATCCGAGTGAGAGTTTCAGGATTCTGGTCAACGGAGTTTGTCGCGGTTCTGGTGACAGGGAGACTGCAAGTTTCTGGTCCGGCTCCCGATGATTACAGGTGGGCAATACTGTTTGATGCTGCAGGCAAAGTACAGACGCCGCAGTTTCCACAGATCCTGCGGCTCCCATCAGATGCCCGATGGCTCCTTTGATGCCGAACGCTGGTAACAGAGAGGAACGCTCTCCAAACAGCTTCATCAACGCAATCGCTTCCGCTTCGTCATTGAGCCGTGTTGCCGTCCCATGCAGGCTGACACAGGAAATGTCGTTTGGCGTCAGATTCCACTCATTCAAAAGCTGTGACACGATGTGAACGAGCACCTCTCCACCGGAGTCGACCCGTGTCAATCCAGTGGGATCGCTGCCGATTCGTCCACTGAGGAATTCTGCAAGGATCGGGGCTCCTCGCGATTGAGCCTGTTCCCATTCTTCCAGCACCAGACAGGCCGCCCCTTCTCCAACCACAAAGCCGGTTCGATCCCGGTCAAAGGGACGGCACGCCGTCGCGGGGTCGTCGTCAGGGCGGGCATGAACTCCCAGACGACGATAGGACGCCAGTAATCCACGGTGCAGCGCCGCATCAGAGCTTCCGACAATCGCCGTCGAACAGGTTCCTGATCGAATCAGATCGGCTCCTCGCAGGATGCTGACAAGTCCGGTCGCACAAGCGGCGACCGGACAGAGCGTTCCCCCTTCACATCCCCAATCCTTCGCCACCGCCGTTGCCGCAGAAGCGGGGGAAACCACATCCATCAGACTCATGTCCCCGGTGGATGTGCCGTCTGAGCGAGCAAACGAATCAAAAAATGGCATGTCGATCTTGCTGGTGCCGATGACGCAACAGGCCGGCTGTAGCAGTGTTGAGGTCAATCCGGATTGCAGAATGGCTTCTGCCGCCGCTCGTCGAGCGAACGGGACGAGTCGCCCGGCATTCTCACTTTTCCAGGGAACCGATGCTCCACACGAATTCGATAAGTCCGGGAAATCCTGCTCGAGCCAGCGTGCGGCCCCGCGTCCGGTCAGTAGACCCTGCCAAGAGGAATCACAGTCCAGCCCCATTGGTGTCACCATCCCCAGGCCGGTAATGGCGATTCGTGTCAGAGTTCGGGACACATCGGGAACGTCAGCAGGAGGAAGGGACTTCACAGGCGGGGCATCATCATGTGAGAAGGAGCATTCAGGTTCGATTGCTGCCACGAACGACAACGAACAGCCCCAGCCCGATCATGCAAACCGTAATCGCCCCATCCAGCCAGAGAGGACGCGAAACCGGAGCGGGTGCGGCTGGAGGAGCAGCCTCTTGTGCAGAAACGGGGCTTCCGGCGAACGCTCCCAGAAGAACGAGACAGGCGCACCCTTTTCGCAGTCGGTTTTTGAATTCGATCTTCATTATGAATTCCCCTGCGGTGGAGTGCCGTTTCTTCATCAATCTTTTTGCAGACTCACATCACCCTGATGTCGAGATCAGATTGTCAGAACTTTTCTCCGATTTGAAAAGGGTAAAGCAGTTTGCTCAACCGTGTTGCCCCACGGGGCAGCTTCGCAGGGGGGCCGATAAAACAAGATTCGGCTTTGATAGTGGGAAAAGACGGCATTTGAGGGAGAGTCTGTTTGACGTTCGTGGTGCGTCGAGAGCCTATAGAAACTGGCGAATGACCCCGAATGGAAGACCGTGACCGTCAGTCTGGATGAGGCCAGTTGGCTCGATCATGCGGCGATGAAACACACAAACCCCAGCGATTTACTGATGAAACGCTGGGGTTTGTGTCTCTATGAACGAGTGCCTTATCAGGCTTCAAACTGAGGGTTGTCTCACATGTTCCGCGGCTCGTTGGCGGCTCCCGTTTCGATTCTTCCACCCTAATTTTGAATGCTGACGCAACACGAGTGATCTGCTCTATTCGCCGGCTTCCGCTGGTGCCTGTGCAGACTCGCGAGGCTTCTTTGAGGGCTCTTCCTGCTTCTTATCGGAGTCCTTCGAGGCGTTGTTTGCCTTGGCGATTGTTTTTCCGCTCGGCATCAGCAGCATCGACATCGCCCGTCCCCCTTCCATTCGGGGAGGTTGTTCTACAACCGCAACGTCTTCCAGCATATTGATAATCTCCTGGAGGAGATCACGTCCCCGATCGTGGTGGGCATTTTCTCGTCCGCGAAAGACAATGTTGACTTTCACCTTGTCTTTTCGGGACAGAAATTCTCGGGCTTTGTCCACTTTGACCTGAATGTCGTGCTGGCCGGTTTTGGGACCCATCCGGATCTGCTTGAGCTGGCTCTGGTGCTGTTTCGGTCCGACCGATTTGCGAGCCTTCTCGTATTGAGCTTTACCGAAATCCATGATTCGGCAGACCGGCGGTTTTGAGTCAGGGCTGACCTCGACGAGATCCAGACCACTCTCCTGCGCCAGCTGAAGCGCGGCGGTCGTTTCCATAACCCCGAGCATTTCCCCTTCCGCATCGACGACGCGGACCGGCGAAATACGGATGCGCTCGTTCATCCGGGGCTGGTTCGAGGGGTTGCGATTGGGAGGCTGCTGCGGTGGACGAGAAATGATGGAACTCCAGGAAACTACAGGAACAGAGACTTTGACTTCACAACAGTAAAAACAAGGAATCAGAAAAACAGGGGATCGTCTGATTTCGCTTGTGGCTTGTCAGCCGTTTGTGCCTCAACGTACAGGTGAACTTCACCACAACCAATATAATGGACGCAGGCCAAGTAAGTGTACTCCGAGTTTCACAAAATTTCTAACCGATGCGTGACGATTCGCCAACCCAAAGGGAGTGAAACGGTTTCTCCTGTCTTCTGGAGAGGAATCGCAGGCTGTCCGGTCATGTAAAAGCCTCATTTTTCTCTAAAAAACGTTGAAAAATGAAGAGAAAGCGGTCCCGTCCCAAGGCCAAAGGATCCTGATTCCGAAAAATCCTGCGTCATTTTCGGGAGAAAGAAAAGGTGAAATCTGGGGCTGAATGACGCCTTTTACGGCCAGAGGTCATCAGAAAAAACGGGATCTGGTATGATTTCCTGGCGCAGAATTTGCCGGATTGCTTTTGCAGTTCTGACAGACAGGCCGGGATCGAGCGGAAAAAAACGGAGCGGCAATGGAGGAATTGATTCAGTCATTTACCATATGGCTCGTGACATTCACAGCGATTTATCTCCTGTTTTTCCTGGTCGTCCGTCATCTTCTTCGTCAATACTGGAACCGCCGTCCGGTTGCTACTCAAAACAAATCCGTGTCTGCGGTCAACGGGTCGCCTGTTCCGCCGACCGATCGGTCGTGTCAATCAGATTCAGCAGACTGACAAACTGAACATCCGAAGCATTGCGTCCTCTCAAATCTTCGACTGACTGGGAAATTCGCACGAGTTGCTGCAGATCGTCGTGCCAGCGGGTGTCCATCTCCACAGTGAAGCCTCCTTCGATGGAGGCGGCCAGCTGATGGACGCGGTTCCGCAGGAGCAAGGCGTTTGTCAGATCTCCCAGCGAGGAAGTTCCATGAGAATAGAACTCCAGACGTTTGTCGAACATTTCCCGTGACGCCCGTTCTGCGTCGTTGACTGCAGTTGCAAACTGGGGCTTGTCACGAGAGAGAAGAGCCCATTCTCCACGATCCGTTGCGGATGTGACTTCGGCCTCAAGAACCGCATCGGCGCGGCCGATCTCCGCACCAACAGCGTTCCAGTGTTCGGTCGTCAATAAAACCTGCTGACTGAGGGCGGAGGCCACTCCGGGGGCTCTGGGGTCTTGAGTCGCAGAACCAACCAGCGCCACCGCAGCCGCATTTCCAGGCAACGATCCCAGACCGAGTTCGCGCGTATCAAATTCCCGGGCTTGCAGGTGTTGTATGCTGAATTGCTGAAACTGCCGTGTCGCCAGGGCTGCTCCACTCCGGTCGCCGCGGAGATCTGCCAAAGAGGCTCGGGCTTCAGCAGTCATCGCACGTGCCAGCAATGTCTCCGCCAGCCAGCCAGCGGCGGCCGGTTGTTGAAAAGCCTCCAGCAGATTGGCCGCATGTTCGAGCCGTTCAACATGTCGTTGCTGTGCTGACACCAGTGCGCGCCGGTTCTGTTGTTCCGAGGCGACCCGTAATTCCACATTGTTGATCAGGTGCAGATGTTCCAGATAGTCATTCAACGGCAGCAGCCCCCGTTCAAAGGCACTCGTGCTTTGAAGAGCAAGTACCGATGCTCCCTGCACTGCCGTGCGGGGAAGCGCGGGACGTGTCGGCGGATCTGACTTTTTCGAAGTCGTGGATTGATTGCCCGACGAGGGGGGCTTCATGGGAGTTGGTGAATTTAATCGCCGTCCGCCGCCGAAGATTTCAATGCCCCGTTGTTCACTGGCTGAAGGGGACCCGTTCTGTGCCTGCACGGTTGCAACACATGGGAGCAGTGACGCCGAAAGAATAGGAACGGCCAGCAGAAGATGAGAAACACGCATCACGAACACTCCCCGGATGACGGAAAAGATTCACCCAGAATCAATTACAGAATCAATAGATGGAGGACAGGCACAAATGCGATCTCAGCTGTGCTAGACCGGTCATACAGAATCAGCACATGCCTGCGTTGTCGACGTTCTGATCTTTTCCATCATAACAGACGGGGACCGGTGTCCAGATGAAAAGAAAGAGCTCACGCAGGACTTTCGTTCTATTGAAAGTGCGTTATGAATTTTGGGAGGGAGAGGCCACTGCTGAGCCGCGAGTAGAAGGGAAAGCGTGACCTTTCATGCGGCTCAGCGGGAGCTTCGCCCTCCCGATTGGATTCATCAGTGTCAGCATTTCAGAAAGAAATACGACACGACTGTTGCGTCAGCATTCAAAATGAGGGTGGAAGAATCGAATCGGGAGCGGCCAACGAGCCGCGGAACATGTCAGACAACCCTCAGTTTGAAGCCTGACAAGGCACTACTTTCTCTCCAGCATGTCTTCCAGTAATGGCAGCGAAACTCGCTGGGGCAGAACCTGTTCGTAAGAGTCTTCTCTGGCAGGATACTTTTCTGCAAAGTGATCGAGAATCGGGTTGAGGAGGCTCACGGAATACGGATTTGCAGGATCAACTCCCAGGCGACCGGCAATGGACTGGTGTGCGAGCACTGTTGTGTAATTGTAAGGCCGGAAGTAGTAGTAACCGTGATGCTCCGGGAAGTAAGCAAAATGGGGATACAGGTCGCAGGTGCTGTGCAGATGGCAAATCTGCTTGCAGTAATGCAGTCGGCAAAGGAGCCCCTTGTGACAACATCGAGGTTGCTGGCATTGCTGACAGCCCGAAGTCGTATATTGCACCGGTTGACCGCATTCGGCCGGAGGAGCAACACACTCGGGGGATTCGTAATGGGAAGTCAGTTCAATCGCAGAACTCTCTGCTGCAGTGGTGTCATCTGACGCCAGAATCGCAGTCTGGATCACCGCAGTCTGGAGCTCTGTGACGGAATCGGGAGCGGAGTTCGTTTCCCCGGCAGATGCAATCGCCGCCATCAGGCAACAGATCACACTTCCAGTGGCCCGAACAAAAAACTTGACTTTGGGAAACTTCAACATGGGGGACCCTCATCTGACAGAATATCGCGCATGAACATGAAGTGCTCACCGTACATCCGGCAGCCAGGCGTGCCTCATCAAATGAAACACGCACTGCGCAGTCATACGGTAGAGCAATGTGCTCTCTCTTCGACCCGAATTTGCCAAGAGAGTTCTTGAAGCAGTGTACAGACAGACGAACAAACTGCTGCAAAGTGAACTGCTCTATTTCACTCCATCATCGGCCTGTCTGTGAATTGGAATTTCAACAAAACCGAACCACATGAAAGAATTCCTTGCATCCGGTAGCAATGCCCTGTTGCAATGCAACCAGACTCGTCTAATCGCTGTAATCGTTAACTGCGGTTGGCGCGGCAGGCTCGCCTGTTTCCATGGTTAACGAAATGGAAATCACTGCGACGCGGTTTTGACGAATCCGCACCGGCTCTGCGATTTTGTCCCGGCATAGGAGTTGCACTTTCTATTCCGATGACATTGCCGGAGAAATTTCCTGTTTTGTAACATTTTAGCGGAATGAAGCCTGTTCAAATTGCAAAGAGATTTTTACCGCAAAGACGCGAAGGACGCCAAGAAAGAGCGAACCACGAATCAGCCGAAATCGTTTGTCAGGAACCTCACTCTGATTCATTCGTGTGATTCGTTCGATTCGTGGTTTCTTCCACACGTATTCAGGCCATTTTGACCAGACAGACTGGTTGGAGAAGATGACTCACTTATGATTTCCAACCCCTTCGCGATCTTGGCGTCTTTGCGGTAAAAATCATCACTCGACAGCAAATTGGCCTCGGACAACTTCAGACCGCTAAACGGTTACCCTGTTTTGAATCCTGTTTTGAACGCTGCCAGGGGATAAGTATGGCATTCACAAGATGCCCAGGTAAAAACGAATGCCCATCTGCAAGGGGCTTTCATTTCACCAATTTTCGTGCGATGACAATGCTCGCTGTGATCGCGGGTCTCTGTTTTTGCGGAACTGGATGCGTCGGAAACATTGCCTGGTCGGACGAACCGGTTCCAACGAAGTCACGTCCTGTTCAACAGGTTGCGGATGATCTTGAGCCCTCTGGAAATGCCGCAAACGGTGAATCTCGCCCGGGGATCATTGGAAGTCTCAGAGATCTGATTCAGTCCAATAACGTGTTCGAGGAAGCGGGGGTCGGAGAAGGTCTGCTTCAGCAACTCGATGACGCGGCGACACAACTGGGGGAAATTCAACGGCAGAATCGAGAAGCAATTCGGCAGGTCAACCGGCAGCAGAGACTGGGACGAAATGCGCAGTCACCCAATATCGTCCTGATTCAACTGGATCGACCGCTTTACAGTGGGGCGACTGAAGAAGTCTCGACCCCTCATATCGATCAGCTCGTTGAGGAGGGCCTCACCTTCACTCAGCACTATGCGGCCAGTTCCGATTTGAGACTGGCCCGCTGGAGCTTCCTGACAGGACGAAATCCAGCACTGGTCCAGCCGACAAATGGGGGAGCGACGAACGGACAGGTTTCACTTCCGGAGAATCGTGGACTGCTTTCCGGTCTACTTTGGAATGGGGGATACATCACGGCGTTTATCGGTCAGTGGGACGATACCGATTTACCGGTGCAGCGAGGATTTGACGAATGGGTCGGGTTTCGCAATCGGAGCGAAGCGGCTCCGTTTCCGGCGAGCATTTCCATTGACGCGACGACGATGAAACTGGTTCAGAACGCCTCGAAAAAGGAAGGAGTTCATGCCATTGATCTGTTCGCATCAGAAGCCGTCAATTTTCTGCAGCGAAATCAGCAGACACGTCGCCCGTTCTTTCTGCATGTCTCTCTTCCCACATTCTCGAAGGAAGGGAAACCGGTCCCGCAAATCGATCGGGCTGTCGGAACCTTAGTAAATGCTCTGCAGCAACTCCGACTCAACACAACAACCTGCGTCATCCTGACTTCGGAAACTGGACCGGAATATCGCCAGAACTCGGGTCACCAGGGCAAGCCGGAAGCTTTGCCTAACGGGACTCAACTCTTCTCACACGGACTGGGAGAAGGAAATTTAAGGATTCCACTCGTCTTCTATTGGCCGGGGCAGATTCGATCCGGAACCACCAACCATCTCTCTGCCGCATGGGATCTGGTGCCCACCCTGATCGAACTGACTTCCACCCAGCGTCGACCCGCTCGAACTGATGGGATTTCCTTTGTTTCCACACTTCGGTCCCGTCCACAACAACAAGTCCCGGCACTTCTTTACTGGGCCACCTCCGATCGCAAGGTTCAGGCGGTTCGCAAGGGAAACTGGAAGGGAATCTATGTTCAGGGAGAGTCAGCAGTTCGGTTGTTTGACCTCACGTCGGATACCGCCGAAACAACGAACGTTGCAAAAGAGCATCCTGATGTGATTGAACAACTGATTGTGAAGTGAGCGCTTTGACTTCACTTTTGCAAGCGTCCCAAAAATTTTCGCGCAAACCCATTGCTGTACTTGGCTTGAAAGAAGTGAAAATTCATTCGTTGACTTCCTCTGAATCGGCGATATGTTGGTGCTCGTTGCTGGTTAACCACTATTAGTTGTGGTTTCGATAAGAGGGAATCCGGTGGAAATCCGGGACTGCCCCACAACGGTAAGCGAAAACGACTGCCATCGAATCTCACTGATCTTTCATGGATTGTTGTGCGATGTCCGTCGGTGTGCCCGATCTGGTTCAACAAGAGATTTTAGAGTCACGAACAAAAGCCTTTCGAACGATCGAGTTCCCTTTTCCGCGAGCGGATTGAAGGGAGTTTTGTCCGAGGTTCTTCGTCTCTATTGTCTCTGAATCACAGATCAGAACACATCTTCGCGAGTCCGAAAACCTGCCAGCGGCTGGGTGACTCGGTTCAGAGGATTTCGACGGTCGACGCCGTCGGGCCGGGTTGCTTTGTCCACCGAACCTTCTCGGGAAAGGGCGGTCGAGGTGCTTTCAGATCTTCGTGCGCACAGTCAGGGCCTGTTGGAATTGCCAGTTTCCGGCAACTTTCCCCAGCAGAACTGTTCTTCACATTCGGCACAAGACTCCTCGATTTCGCTGGCTGGGATCTGGTTTTGGTGAATCCGCGCTGAACCGTCGGAGAGACGGGAAGAATGGGAGTCGAATTCATGTTGCGTGCCCCTCACGAGTGGATCGTTCGTAAACGGGATGGTCGAATCGTTTCGTTCGATCTGAAATTGATTCAAAATGCGATTGCTAATGCCTTTCGGGCAGAATTGAATCTGGCCAGTGGGCAACAGTTGGAAGCAGACGTCGTTCACGATATTGCAGGAGTTGTGAAGTCGATTTCTGATGATGTCGCTGCGCTGGCCAGTCAGCCCGGCGGAGTGGACGTTGAGCGAATTCAAGATCTCGTCGAAATGGAATTGATGGCCCTGGGGCACTATCGGGTCGCACGACGCTACATCATCTACCGAGCCGAGCATGCCAAAATCCGGGCCTTGCGCGGAGACACTCCTGTTGTTGAAGCTCCATCACAAACCCATATCCTGCTGCGGGATGGCACTCGGGTTCCATTTGATCCCCGACGAATCAAAAAACGACTGAACGAAGCGGCTGAAGGATTGACGGACCTCGTCAATACGGAAGAACTGGCCGAAGAAGTTTTGCGATCAGTCTTTGACGGCATTTCCATCGGGGAAATCTATCGGGCACAAATCCTGGCGGCACGGTCACGCATTGAACGGGACCCGGCGTTCGATGTCGTTTCTTCCCGATTGATGCTCAACGTCATTTATCAGGAAGTTCTGGGAGAGACCCCCAACAGCAAAACACTGAACCGCCTGCACCAGGACCAGTTCGAACACTACATTATCGACGGAATTCGTGCAGAGCGTCTTGCTCCGGAACTGCGTGAATACGATCTGACCCGAATCGCTGCCGCGATGCAGCCAGAGAGAGACAGCAAGTTTCATTATCTGGGTCTACAGGCGATTTACGACCGTTACCTGTTGCATGTGAACGGTCGCCGAATTGAAACACCGCAATACTTCTGGATGCGGGTTGCGATGGGACTGGCTCTCAATGAAGAAGCACGTGAAGATCGGGCGATTGAATTTTACAACATTCTCTCATCCTTCCGGTTCACTTCGGCTACACCGACGCTGTTCAACTCCGGAACACCGCATCCGCAGTTGAGTTCCTGCTATCTCAGCACAGTGAGCGACGATCTGGGACACATCTTCAAGGTGGTTTCAGACAACGCCGTTCTCTCGAAATGGGCCGGAGGACTGGGGAACGACTGGACCAGCATTCGCGCCACCAATTCCCACATTCACGGAACGAACGGCAAAAGCCAGGGAGTCATCCCGTTCCTGAAAGTGGTGAACGACGCCGCCGTTGCGGTGAATCAGGGAGGCAAGCGAAAAGGGGCCGTTTGCAGTTATCTGGAAACATGGCACCTCGACATCGAAGAGTTTCTTGACCTGCGAAAGAACACCGGGGACGACCGACGGCGGACGCATGACATGCACACCGCCAACTGGATTCCCGACCTGTTCATGAAGCGAGTCCGTCAGGGAGCCCAATGGACCCTCTTCAGTCCCGATGAGGTGAGTGATCTGCACGACCTTTACGGAAGTGCATTCGAAAAACGTTACGAAGAGTACGAGCGTCTGGCGGATGAAGGAGAGATTTCCCTGTTCCGCCGAGTTTCCGCAGCCGACCTGTGGCGGAAGATGTTGACCCGTCTGTTTGAAACCGGACACCCGTGGGTCACCTTCAAAGATCCGTCGAACATCCGGTCTCCGCAGGATCATGCCGGAGTCGTTCACAGCAGCAACCTGTGTACCGAGATTCTGCTCAACACCTCGGCTGATGAAACCGCGGTCTGCAACCTGGGATCGATCAACCTTGTCGCTCACGTCACCGACGGCAAGTTGAATCTCGAGATGCTGCGTGAAACCGTCACGCTGGCAGTCCGGATGCTCGATAACGTCGTCGACATTAACTTCTATCCGACAGCAGAAGCGGAACGTTCCAACCGTCGGCATCGTCCGGTCGGAATGGGACTGATGGGCTTTCAGGACGCCTTGTGCGCACTGGGAATCTGCTACGCCAGCAACGAAGCCGTTGAATTCGCAGATCAGAGTATGGAAGCGATTTCCTACTATGCGATTCTGGCTTCATCCGAACTGGCCCGGGAACGGGGAACCTATTCCAGCTACACCGGCTCGAAGTGGGATCGCGGTTTGTTGCCGATCGACACCATGAAACTGCTGGAAGCGGAACGAGGGGAAACCGTTCCGGTCGACATGTCTTCAACGCTCGACTGGCAGGTTGTTCGCGATGCAGTTGCGAAGAATGGAATGCGAAACAGCAACGTGCTGGCCATTGCTCCGACAGCCACGATCTCCACAATTATCGGTGTGGCCCAGTCGATTGAACCGGCTTACAAACATCTGTACGCCAAGAGCAATCTGTCCGGCGAGTTCACTCAAGTGAACGAAATGCTGGTGACTGAACTCAAGCAACTGGGACTCTGGGACGCTCCTCTGCTCGACGAACTGAAGTACTACGACGGTTCCGTCCAGAACATCGGCCGCATTCCACTGGAGCTGCGTCAACGTTATCTCACCGCGTTCGAAGTGGAACCGAAATGGTTGATTGAATGTGCTGCACGTCGCCAGAAATGGATCGATCAGGGGCAGTCGCTCAATCTCTACCTGCCGGAACCGAGCGGTCGCAAGATGCACGATATGTACATGCTCGCCTGGCAGAAGGGACTCAAGACAACCTACTACCTGCGAACGCTGGCCGCGACTCAGGTCGAGAAATCCACACTGGACGTCAACCGCTTCGGAGTTCAGCCAAAATGGATGAAGAACCGCAGTGCGTCCAGTGAGATCGAAATCAGTCGGGAGCTTCCGGCAACGGTCGTCACCAGTGCCTGCAGTATCGACAATCCAGACTGCGAGTCCTGCCAGTAACGATTTTTGACGGGTGGGTGTCATGCTCATGTCGCGTCAGCAGCATGAGCATGGCCAATGAGAGATTTTTGCGTGTCTAAGCACCCTCAATCGCCTGCAACTGATCGAGCAAATTGCACGTTTCAGAGGTTGGGATTCACGGTCGAGCATACACCGGGAGTCTCGCGTGCGTGGAGATATGACTTCACCGACCGCAGTTATCTGCTGGTGACTGATGTCGAAGGATATGACCTGCCGGAACCAGGTGGCCCTTATTCGGCCACCTGGCTTTCTGCTCGAAACGAACTTTTGGAATTCATTCCGGAACTGCTTCAGACAAAGGATCTGTACCGCATTCTCAGGAGGGGACAACGCGGCACTGCCAACAGTACCGCACTATTTAGAGAAGATCCGGAAAGTCCGACGACGCACAATATGTAATATGCGAGCGGTGCAATGAGCACTCGATATCGCCGTGACACCGACATTCCCGGATCGAGACTGACATCAACATCAATCTGACCAAGAGAATCAGGATTCAATATGACCCCATCATCCACTTCAACCGAACTCTTTCCGGAACAAGCTCAGGTGAATCAACCCCAGGCGAATCAACAAGGTCGGGTGAATGCTCGTGAAAAGAGATTGATCAACTGCCATCAGGTGGATGTGAATCAGTTGATGCCGCTGAAGTATCAATGGGCCTGGGAGCATTATCTCAATGGTTGTTCCAATCACTGGATGCCGACCGAAGTCCCGATGCACAAGGACATCGAGATCTGGAAATCCAGCAAACTGACTGACGATGAACGCCGTGTCATTCTGCGAAATCTCGGTTTCTTCGCAACAGCAGAAAGTCTGGTTGGGAACAATCTCGTTCTGGCGATTTTCCGTCACGTTACCAATGCGGAATGTCGGCAATACCTGCTGCGTCAGGCGTTTGAAGAAGCCATTCACACGCATACCTTCCTCTATATCGTCGAAAGCCTGGGGCTGAACGAAGGGGAAGTCTTCAACATGTATCACGAAGTTCCGGCCATCGCCCGAAAGGACGATCTGGAAATGGAACTGACTGCCGAAATTCTCGACCCCAACTTCACCACGGACACCTTTGAAGGGGCACAGGCCTTCCTGAAAAATCTGATCGGGTACTACCTGATCATGGAAGGCGTTTTCTTCTACACCGGGTTCGTGATGGTGTTGTCGTTCCATCGCCGCAACCTGATGACCGGAATTGGTGAGCAGTTCCAGTACATCCTGCGTGATGAAACGATTCACCTGAACTTCGGAATCGACCTGATCAACGGCATCCGGACCGAGAACCCTGAACTGTGGACCGCAGAATTCCAGCAGTCCATGATCGATCGGGTGAAACACGCCGTTGAAGTGGAGATCGATTATGCCCGCGACGTTCTTCCTCGCGGAGTCCTCGGATTGAACGCCGATCTCTTCCGGGATTACGTGCAGTTCATTGCGGATCGACGACTGGAACGTATCGGCCTGCCGACCCAGTACGGTTCATCCAATCCATTCCCATGGATGAGCGAAACGATTGACCTGTCGAAAGAGAAGAATTTCTTTGAAACCCGGGTTACCGAGTACCAGAGTGCTTCGACTCTGAGCTGGGACTGATCCTGTCGTTAAGGTTGATCTCAACCCGGGTGGCCAGGCCAGAACTGCTTGTTTTTACCCACATTTTTTGACAGTTCCCGTGGAAACTCCGATCGTTTTACCCCGAAGGGGTTTCGACAACACAGCCCAGGGTTGCTCACGAAGTGAGCGCACCCTGGGTTGATGGAGATCCCTTTCAAGTCTACCCTGAAGGGGTTGCACAATCAGATTCCCTTGTACAACCCCTTCAGGGTGGGTTTGTCAACACGATGCTCTTTCACCCAGGGTGCGCTCACTTCGTGAGCGACCCTGGGCTGTGTTATAAAGCCCTTTCAGGGCAGATATTTGTGAAATCCGCTCTTCATCCTCATGGTGAGAGTCCACGAGAAAAATACGGGTAAAAACAAGCCAGACTGGCCGGGCCGTCCTCTCTTTTCTGGATGGAAAGTTAATTCGCGCCCCAGCTACCCATCGCAGACGCTGTGTCGAATACGAGTAGGTCGCCCGTTATGTTTTCGCTTCCTGTTGATCGTCGTTGGCGGGTGATCCTGATGATTGTCATGCTGGGGGCGCTCACCGTTCGGGTGGGGGCCGCCATCGGGCTTCAGTATCTGCTCGATCACCGCTGGCAGCGCGCGTTTCTGATTGAAGGAGATGCCGAAGGATACTGGCTGCTCGCCCAGACGATTGCGAATGGCGAGACTTATTCCGTATACACTCCTCCCCGATATGCACTGCGGATGCCCGGTTTCCCGGCACTGCTGGCGGTCCCGATTACTCTGGTGGGGCCGTCACTCTTTGCCGCGAGGATCACGCTGGCCCTTGTCGGGACATTCGCCTGCTGGCTGACTTATCTTCTGGGGAAGCGAGTCGTTGATGAAAAGGTGGGCGTCATCGCAGCAGCGCTCGCAGCGTTCTCTCCGACGCTGATTGTGTTCTCCGTGGAACCGCTCTGCGAAACCGCTTTCGCAGCCATGTTGCTCTGGAGTCTGCTTTGTGGTCACGCACTTTTTCAACGACTCTCTGCAACATCATTGAAGTGGAGTGCCATTGTCGGACTGTCGTTGCTGACCGGTGTTGCCATTGCGGCGGGAGTCTATCAGCGCCCCAGTTGGATCCTGGCGTCTCCCATCGTGGCGGGATTGCTGTTCCTCACTGTTCCGCCAGGCCGACGGTTGTTCGCTTTGATTGCCGGAGGACTTGTCGTCACTGGGATGGTTCTGGCGCTGCTGCCATGGGGATTACGCAATCAGGCGGTCACCGGACATTTCACCTTCACAACCTTCTGGATGGGACCGAGTCTGTACGATGGCCTGAATCCTGAGGCGACCGGCGACAGTGATATGAGGTTTTTCGATCGTGATGCGTTGCTCGGTCGCATGAGTGAATATGAAGTGGATCAGTATTATCGCAAGGCTGCCAAAGAGTTTGCGATCAGTTCCCCGGTACGGGTTCTGGAACTGGCAGTCGTCAAGGCTTGGCGATACTGGAAGCCGTGGCCGAATGCCGATCAGTTCCAACACCCGATCGCGATTTTCTCTGTATTAGTGACGTATCTCCCCGTCTTGCTTTTTTCCATTTGGGGAGCAGTTTTACTGATCAAAAGATCACTGCAAACCGGGGCGTTGCGAGAGGGAATCTGGTCTGTCTCGATTCTGGCGGGTCCGATATTCTATTTCGCGTTGCTGCATCTGATTTTTGTCAGTTCACTGCGATACCGTCTTCCGACCGAGTATCCGCTGTTTGTTCTGGCAGGAGTGGGAATCGTGGCGTTCACCACGAGGTGGAAAAGTTCTAAATACTAAACTCTAAGAACCAAAACAGAAGAAACATTGAACATTGTTCTCTCCGTTTGAAATTTGTTTGGTTCTTAGGATTTAGAATTTAGTATTTCTCCTTTCATCGGAACCTAACTCTGTGACTTGGAATGGAATCCGGGACACGATGCTTTGGATGGTGGTGCTGCTGCTGATTGCAGTCATCACCGTCGGAGGAGTTGCTGCGCGCTGGTGGGCCTCGAAAGATGATCTGCTCACCGACTTCATTCGCGCCCATTTGACCGAATCGCTGCCGGACTGCAATGTCATGTTCGAAGCGGCCAGATGCATCGATCTCTCTCACATAGAAGTGACTCAACTTGTCGTTCAGGCTCGAAAAACGGGAGACGATCTGATTCGTATCCCACGAATCGTCATTCACATCGACTCCGAGATTCTCAGACGCAACCAGCGCGTCGTCATTCGCGAACTGGTCGCACATTCGATGGAAGTGAATTGCATTCGGGATGCCAATCACCGCTGGAACTGGGAGGGAATCTCGGCCACTCCCCCAGCCGCGCAGGTCTCTCCGGAATGGACAATCCGTAACGGAACCCTGAGAGTGGGGTTTGTCTCCCCGGTAGATGGTCAAACCCGATTCGTCAACGTTCAGGGAATTCAGGCCCTCTTCCGGCCGGAGTCGAATCAACGTTATGAATTCGAAGGTCTGGGAGTTGCGGAAGTGTTCGGAAACCTGCAGCTTTCCGGATTACTCGACACCGGGACCGGCGAATGGCACCTTCACGGCGCGGCAGGAGATGTGCGACTCGGAGACTCTCTGATCGATCTGGCCGCTCGATTTTCTCCACAGGTTCAGGAACAGCTTGCCATATTGCGGGAGACGAATCAGGCGCTGCTTTCGCAATCGGGGCTTCGTCAAAACCCCCGTTTCGCATCGACAGACAACACCTCATCAATCAACCTGACGACGAGTGCCGGCTCTTCGACTGAGCCAACCAGTTTATTAAGAGCCGATCTGGCGATTCAGTTCGAACTGGGACAGTCCAATCCGCAGGCTCAACTCAGTTATTCCATGTCAGGTCAGATTTCACATGGTCAGGTTTCTGAGTTCCTGCTGCCGGTGCCGTTGTATGATCTGGAAGCGAAGTTCCGCTTGTCTCCGGAGATCTTCGAGATTCGGGATCTGCGGGCCTCGAACGGTCCGAGTACATTATTTATCAATGGATCGGCAACGAAAACCGGAGGAGCATGGGCCAAGAACTTTCTGGTGCGTGCCACGCAGTTGAGCCTTGACGACAGGATCAGTGGGTTTCTCTGGGGACGTGCGTCCCAATTCTTCGATCTGATTTCTCCCAGTGGAACATTTGATGTTGCCGTGGGATTCACACAATCTCCGGGGGGGACATTGCAGTGGAAGCTGGAAAACTTCAAGGCCATTCATTGTCGCGCCATCTGTGATTACTTCCGGTATCCCGTCGAGAAAGTTCAGGGAGAAGTCCGACAGCACGGCACGGCATTCATCATGGATCTTCAGGGAGAAGCGGCTGGTCGCCCCGTGCGTATGCGGGGGCAATTTGACCCGACAGATTCCATGAACGATGTTGATCTGGTGATTGAAACCCATGGCGTCCCGATTGACAAGGCATTGCGCGATGCCTTTCAAAGACCCGAACAATTGATCATTCGGTCGACACTCGAAACCCTACGGCTCAACGGAACCGCTGGCGATGTTCAGGTTCGAGTGGTTCGGAACCCGGAGACCGAGGGGAAAGTCTTCATTTGCATCGAAGGGGACGTGTCCGATGGCACGATGAATTACACAGGATTCCCCTATGACCTGACACACTTGAAAGGGAAACTGAGTTACGACCCGTTCCATCGAAACACCTGGATCTTTGATGAACTCAAAGCGAAGCATGGTGTCGCGGAAATCTCAGGCCGAGCGGTTTACGATCTGGAAGACTCCGACGGACACCTGATTCTTGAACTGGGCGCATTACAGATTCCACTCGACTTCGACCTCGAGCGGGCAACAACAACCGCCAGTCCGGAAATGAAAACCGCATGGAATGATTTCGGGATCAAAGGGAATGTGGATGTGGATCAGGTGGCACTCTCGTGGAAGCCGGGAGGAACCTGTGACGTCACGCTCGACGGCATTCACTGGACCAACGGTCAACTCACTCCCAAGTCGATTCCGTATACCTGGAATAACGTCGCCGGAACGTTGCGCTGGGATGGAGAACGGCTCCGAATTCACTCGCTGCACGGAGATCACGATGGAGCCTATCTGCTCATCAATGGGGCCGTTCCAGACTCCGCCTATGTTCACATCGCTCCCTCGAAAGACATGGCCTGGCGACTCTTTCTCGATGAAAAGACACTGAATATCCGTAAGCTGAATCCGGATGATGAACTGAAACGGGCTCTCCCTTCTTACATGTCGGCAACGTTGAATGCGGTGCAGCTTCAGAACACGGTCGATCTCACTGTCGGTCTGGATGTGAAAGGCTGGACCGCATATCCCGACATGATGACGGCTTCGTGGACGACAGCAGTGGCGTTGACCGACAACCAGTTGGTTGCCGGTGTGCCGATCACCAAAGTGAACGGGCACGTCATCCATCGCGGAAGCTGGGATGGTCGCAATCTGGAAATGGAAGGATTCGGAGAACTGGATTCCTTGCGGGCGCTCGACATGCCGTTTCGTAAGGTTCAGGGACCGTTCCTTGTGAAAGGGAATCGCTTCACCATCGGTACTCCGAAACTTTCCGGCAAGGAACCGGTGCATAGCCCTGGGAATCCGTATCGCAGGGAACAGGTACGTGCCAATCTTTACGGCGGTCAGGTCGGGATTGATGTCGAACTGGAACTGAACGGAAATTCAGACAACCTCCCGTATCGTGTGGAGCTGAACGTCAACGACGTCGAACTGGGAGAATGGGCGCGAGAACAGAAATATCAGAAGCTCATGGGAAAGGTGAACGGAGTGCTGCAAGCCTCCGGTCGCGGAATTGACACGAAAAGCACGATCGGTCAGGGGTGGATTCAGATCACTCCGGCCGCGTTGTATGAACTGCCGGTCTTCGCGCAGATGATGACGATTCTCAGCTTCCGTCCCGCTCAACAGGGAGACGCCGCATTCAACTATGCCTATGCGGATTTCACGATTCACGATGAAGTTTTTGACTTCGGGAACATTGAACTGGTGGGAGACGCATTGAATTTTGGAGGGCGAGGTTCCGTCGGATTTGCCGGAACGAAAACGGGGTCGCTGGAGCTGGATTTCAATTCCCGGGCGAACCGTCGCATTCCGATTTTCGGACAATTCGCTGGCGGCTGGGTCTGGGTGCAGGTTTTTGGAACGGTCGGCAACCCCGTGGCGAAAATTCAGCCCACGATTCCTTATCTGGACGACGCATTCTCCAATTTCCGTCAGGCGGTGGAATCTGGCCAGCGAATGCCTCGCACCCCTCCGAAAATGCTCCGTCCTCCTTCCGCCGAAAGATCTCCGCCGAACCGGCAGTGAGGCAAACTCACTCGTATCGGTGTATGGCTGATCGGACAGAGGGCGCCTACAATAAAGAAGAGTGGCTCTAGCTTGGATGATTCACACTTGTAGGGTGGGTCGAGCCAACATGATGGTGCGGTGAGTCTTCAGTCGCAGAACAAGTTTTCAAGGAAAACGAACCGCCGCAAGCACGATTGACTGTTGGCGACGACCCACCAGCACATTGTGCGACTTTGACCCACCCTACTCACTGTTTTTATCGAGATCAGGTACTACTGAAATTTCAGGAAAGTCGAATGCGCGGTCCTTCCGTTCGCTTGAAATATGATGTCCGCCGACGGTGGAAATGCCCGCAGTGTGGAGCGGAACGTCTCGTTCCGGCCACCGAAACCACGGTTCGATGTACCTGTTCCGGCAGTTCTTCCCAGACAAATACGGCAGTTCAGATGAAACTGATCGAGCCACAACGCTACGTTCGGGCCACGCCCCCTCCTCTCGATCTGGTGATGACGGAAGCCGATTGTGATCCGGAACCGGAATCAACCCCGGTCGTTCAAGCCGAATCCGTTTCAATTGAAGTCACAGAAATTGAGATCACCGAAGTCGTCACAGAAATCATTGAGGAGAATGAGGCCAGGGCACAGGAGTCGTAACGATGCAATTCGAGTTTTCACGCTGGGACGGCACCGACAACTTCAGCCCGCAATCGGCTGATGCCTTATTTGATCAGCTCGCAGAGTATTTTCTCCATCACGGCGAAGAAGTTCTCGACGCACTGCCGGACTGGGAGAAAGACCACCCGGATCTGATGGACAAACTGATCAAACGGGGTTACATCGAAAAAGACAAAACCGGCCAGTATCGAGTCACTCCCCGTGGCCTTAAACGGGTGGGAAATCAGGCTCTTGAACAATTGATTCAGATCAGCAATCGGGATGCGCCCGGGCGTCATGAGACCGAATTTCGCGGAGCCGGTCAGGTCACGCTTGATGAATCAAAGCCGTATGAGTTCGGCGACCCGGTATCGAATCTGAATTTGCATGAAACGTTGAAGAACGCACTGGTCCGGCAAGGGGGTGGTTCGCCGATCACGTTGGCGGAAGAGGATCTCATGATCCATGAGACAGAATACCAGACCTCGTGTGCCACCGTCGTCCTGATCGATATGTCAGGGAGCATGTCTCGATATGGAAAGTATGGCGCGGCGAAACGGGTCGCCATGGCGATGCAGTCACTCGTCCGGGGACGATATCAGAATGACTTTCTGCAATTTGTCGGGTTCTACACTTATGCAACTCCGCTAACTGAAACCGATCTGCTCATGTCGGCCCCGAAGCCGGTAAGTATTTATGATTCACGCGTTCACCTGCGAGTGAACCTGGACCACCCTCCCGAATTCGTTCCGGAGCACTTCACGAACATCCACGCCGGGTTGCAGTTCGCCCGCCGAATCCTGAAAAAGCAGCCGGCGTCGAATCGTCAGATTATTCTTATCACAGATGGCGAGCCGACGGCTCATCTGGAAGGACGTGATATTCTCCTGATTTATCCCCCCTCGGAGAAGACCTCACGCATCACTTTGTCGGAAGCACAGCGATGTGCGAATGAAGGAATCAAGGTGTCGAGTTTCGCGTTGATTGAAGATGACTTTTACTTTGGACTGGTCAACTTCGTGGAACAGATGGCACAGGTGACTCGTGGTGTGAGTGCCACCTGTCGCGCCAATGATATCGGGAATGTCGTCGTACAGTCGTTCATAAAAGGACGACGCACCGGGTCGAAGTTAAAGGGATCAATGTAAACTCTATTTGCAATGTTTTTTTATCATAACCTTTAACTTTTATTGAATTTCATGTCTGCAATTGTTGTTGAAAACCTGTGTAAAACCTATCGCGTCTACAAGAAGCAGGAAGGGCTGTGGGCTTCTTTCAGCGGACTTTTTCGTCGTTCTTATAACATCGTGAACGCCGTTCGCGATGTCAGTTTTCGCATTGAACCAGGGGAAATGGTCGCGTTCCTCGGCCCGAACGGTGCCGGAAAAACAACAACATTAAAGCTTCTTTCCGGGTTGCTTTATCCGACTTCCGGATCTGCTCATGTCTTAGGATATGTCCCCTGGAAGCGGGAGAATCCCTTTCGTCGCCGCTTCTCTCTGGTGATGGGGCAGAAGAACCAGTTGTGGTGGGATCTGCCTGCTCAGGAATCGTTCCTGCTTCACCGGGAGATTTATCGTATCCCTGAAAACGATTTCACGCGCCGCCGCGACGAACTGGTCGACTTGCTCGAAGTTCGCAAACTGATGGGGCAACCGGTTCGCGAGTTATCACTGGGAGAACGGATGCGAATGGAACTGATCGCGGCGCTATTGCATAGTCCGGAAGTGTTATTGCTCGATGAACCGACGATTGGACTGGACGTGGTTTCACAGCGGCGCGTGCAGGAGTTTCTCCGTTACTATCAGGCACGACAGAAAATTACCGTTATCTTAACCAGTCATTATATGAAGGATGTTGAAGCGCTCTGTAAACGGGCAGTTATTATTAACGACGGCCAGATTAAACATGACGGCCCACTGGCCGACATCATCGAGCGATTCAGTCAGAACAAGGTGATTCAGCTTCAGTTCGCGACGACCGAGTCCCCACAGAATCTCAAGCAGTTTGGAAATGTCGTCGAGTTCAATCTGCCGAGAGTCAAACTGGAAGTGGAACGGGGACGAGTGGCTGAAGTGCTGGGAAAACTACTCGCACAGTACCGGCTGGAAGATGTCGGCGTACAGGACCGCCCGCTGGAAGAGGTCATCGCCGAAATGTTCGCCGCAACCGATGACGATGCTCCTGCCGATATTCAGGTGAATCCCCGGTCTGTCGCCCAGCGGGTGAATTAGAGCAAAAGTGAGTGGTGGATCGTGAGTAGTGGTTAGGAGATGCTGTTCTCCTTTTTCTTATGACTTTGTGTAAATGTTTTCTCTTGTCTTACTCTAAGAATGCCATCGACTGATGCCTGACGTACGCCGCGTTTTAATTATGATCTGCACTTATAATGAACGGGAGAATCTGGAACAGCTCATTCCGGCGATTCGTAAACTGGTTCCTCATGCAGATGTTCTGGTCATTGATGACAATTCTCCTGACGGAACGGGAAAGTATGTTGAGGAATTGAGAAGGAACGATACTCAACTTCATGCGATTCATCGCCCTGGGAAACTTGGTTTAGGGACCGCGACAACGGCCGGGTTTCAGTTTGCGATTGATCGTCAATACGACCTGCTGATCAACATGGATGCCGATTTCTCGCATCCTCCGCGATATCTCCCTGATCTGCTGGCGAAAGCAGATACGGCGGATGTGGTGATTGCGTCACGCTATGTCCCCGGAGGAGGCATGGAGGGGGCGGGTGCTGCACGGCAGGTGATGAGCAAATCGCTGAACTTCTACGCAAGAACCGTTCTCGGATTATCAACCCTCGACAACAGTGGCAGCTTCCGGTGTTATCAGGTCAATCGACTGGCACAGGTCGACTGGTCTCGGGCGAGAGCGACCGGCTATGCGATTGAAGAAGAAATTCTTTATCGCCTGAAATGTGCCGGAGCCACGTTTACAGAGGTTCCGTTCACTTACGAAGAACGGCGATTCGGTCATACGAAACTGGAATGGAAAGAAGCTTTTGCTGCAGGCTGGGTGTTGCTGAAGCTCCGGTTCTCCGGGAAAAATGAAGCGATTCGAAGCTGATGAGGAGGGGAGAAGAACCACGAATAAAGCGAATCTCGCGAATTTTTCTGATCAACGTCCATCAGGAATTCATTCGTCTGATTCGTTCGATTCGTGGTTCCTGAATTCTTGAAAACATTTTCAAGGACGACTCGCCCCAAAGAACTGTTTCCCAATTGCCGGGGAGGTGCACTGAGATGACGCGATTCTTGTCGCGTCCCAGCCTCGTTGGTCGGGCGCCCCCGAAAACGGGGCAATCACCAGTCATTCTTTCCCGAGTGGGATTTCTTTCAGATCCTGTTTTAATGCATACACAATCAGGTTCGCTCCGATTTTCAATGCATCGGAAGGCTGATAATCCGTGCAGTCATGACGCCCCTTCACTTCCCAGGCACAGCTTAAATCAGACCGGCTGTAGATCACAACGTATCGACCGGCATGTTCGATCCCCTCCAGTACAGGAAGAGTCGGAGTGTTGCCGTTTCTTTGTTGTTGAATCTTGGTCAGGTCAAACAAGGTGTCGGTTGAAAAAAGTTCGTGACTGTAGGGAATCGGTGCGAGGGCGCGATCAGGAAACAGTTCAGACATGGCCGAACGAAACGCATGGTCGAACTCCGCAGAACCGCAACAGGCATCCGCCAGCAGCACGCCGCCACGGTCCAAGTGTGTTCTTAATCGTCGTCGCTGCTCCGACGTCAGTTTAAAGGACCGGTTTCCATGCCAGTAAAGAATCGGGAACTGCGACAGACGCGGATCGTCCAGTCGAACAGATTCCGGTTCCGTTACCAGGAGCGGACCAATCGCTTCATTCACGTAACGCAGCAGATGTCGGAGTGAATCGGGAGCCACATTCCATCCGCCGGAATGTTGCACCAATGCGACGTTTAATAACCCCTGTTCGACCTGTTCCGACCTTTCTTTTCGAATCTCTGTTCCGTCTCGCATCACCGGAAGTTGTGAACCGATTGCATAATTCAATACGTTGATTCCGATCTTCTCTGACGGATTGAGTTCGGGCGAGATGGCTCGATCCCACTGACAGGGAAGCTCTGTTGGTGAGTAAAAAATCAGGGTGCGGCAGCCGGTGTTGAGTTCCCATAGCTCCGCTGTGTCCGGCGTCAGTTCGAATCGTGATCGATAGACAAAATGGGAGGAAGGAACCCTGGTCAGGTTCCCATCCAACGGCGCGGCCAACTCTTTGGCAAGTTCACGAAGCCCGGTTTCAAACTCCATGCTCGAACATTCCGGTGCGGCGAAAATGAGACCTCCGGAATTCAGATAGGATTTGAGAAGCGTGATCTCCGCTCGATTCGGTCGAGGGAGCGCATTGCCTGTCAGAAACAGAACCGGAGCTTCGAGAAAGGGCTCAGGGACCGATTGTGAATGTCCAAACGTCGACAGGTCCAATTCATGCGGATGATGAAATCGGGGAAGTGATCGGTCTGCCAGAAACCGTTCATTGAGATTCCAGATCGCCTGCGGGTGATCGGCGGTCGATGAGCCTGATTCCAGACGCATTGTATTCACAACGGATGGTGTCACTCCACTTCCCAGAAAGATCAAAGCGTAGCTGGTGGAGACTGAAAGGTTGTTCCCCGGCCAGTAGCCCTGACTGCGGTGTTGACGCCGCAACAACTCCACAGCCGCCCGACGAAACCAGAGCTCTTCTCCCGAAAACAATGCTCCAAACGGACGAGTCGCCCGTTCAATGCCGTAAAGATGATCGACTGACACCTCGCCTGAACCGGTTCCACTTCCCGGCAACCGGCAATGGGTTTCCAGCCAGTGACGCCCTGCTTTGAGTGCGTCTGAATTTATAGGAGAATCGCAGCAATTCGTTTCCGTATCGCGAACCTGATTGCGTTCGCAGAGAGTCAACATGGCCACGCCCGCCAGAGTTCCACTCGGACTGCTGACAACCGGGGAGGAAGGACGATCGGCTGTATTGTAGAACTCCGGCCAGCCTCCATCCGGCAGTTGTGTTCCCGTCCAGAAAGAATGGCTCCGACTCCACACGACAGGTGAAATCTTTCTTCCTGTCTGTCCGACATCCCGCAGTGCGAGGAGTGCAAATTGACTGGCACTCAGATCACCGTTCGTATCACCAATCCGGTGTGGCCAGCTCCCGGATTCCAGTTGAGCGGCCACAAGCCTGTTGACCAGTTGTTCCAGACGGGGCCGGTCGGCGGTGTCTTGTACGGTATTCAGAACGAGGATCAGCAATGCCAGTTCATTGATCCGCATCGGCTCCTCATCCGGGAGTTTCCATAAGAGATGCAGCGCGGATTGAATCGACTCGTGACGCACCGGCACTCCCGATTTCAGGAGTGCGAGCGTGGCGACTGCAGTGGAGGAGATCGGGTGAACAAGAAATCCGTCGGCGGGAAACGCTCCGTCGGCATGTTGACTCGCCAGAAGAAAACGGCGACCAAGCGCGACGGATTCATGACCATGTTGCAGGTAGAGCTCCGCCGCACCAACAGTCGCCGGTGTCAGCAGTAAGACCAGCAACAACAATGCTGCCAGAAAGTCGCTCCATGCCGATTTCATCTCCACACCTCCCTGTGGAAGAACGCAAAGAGGATTCTGCGAACCCAATTGCTACTTCAGCGGAACCAGTCGGACGCAAACCGGCATCGGGACGTTGATCACTTCTCCGGTGGGGGCGAGTGCTCCGGTTTCCTGGTCAATCGTGAAGACGAAGATGTTGTCACTGTCCTGATTTGCCGCCAGCAGGAATGTTCCTGAAGGATCGATCACAAAGTTTCGCGGAATCTTTCCAAGAGTGGACGCAAAGCCGGCGGGCTTCAGCGTTCCATTTTCCTGAATCTGGTAGATCGCCAGAGTATCTGGTCCGCGATTGGAGACATAGAGGAATTTGCCGCTCGGATGCACTGCGATTTCGGCCGTTCCGCCGGATCCGGTCCAGTCTTCCGGAACAGTGGTAATCGTCTGCAACGGGGTCAGTTTCTGGTCGGCATACTGATACGCGGTTACGGTCCAGTTCAGTTCATTGTTGTGATAAGCAAACTTGCCGGTTGGATGAAATGTGAAGTGGCGCGGGCCCGCTCCCGGTTGGGCCGGAATCGACACCCCCTTCGTGGCATCCAGTTTTCCGGTGGCACTATCAAAGGGATAAACCACAAGTTGATCTGTTCCCAGGTCGGCAACAACAGCAAACTTTCCATCTGGAGTCAGGTTGATGGAATGTCCGTGAGGACGTTCCTGTCGGCCTTGATTGGCACTGGAACCGGTATGCTCCACGGTCGAAACGGCAGGAGTCAGCGACCCGTCGTCGTTAATGCGGAATGTCACCGCAGTGGCTCCGGTTCCGTAATTGGCCGCCAGCAATGTCCGGGCAGCGGAGTCCAGGGAGACGTGACAGGTAATGGTTCCGTGGGCCGGTTGAGTGTTGAGGTGTTTCAAATCTCCTGTCTTCGGATCGATCTGAAACGCAGCGACTCCCCCGGTGTTTTTCTGTTCCGGAGCGTCCCCAAGATGATTCACCTCGATGCAGGCATACAGATGACTGGCATCAGATGGAATTGTGAGAAACGAAGGATTGTCGACTTCGGCCACCAGTTTCGGCGTCGTTGCTTTGCCGGTGTGGGGATCAAACTCAAAGGAATAGATTCCCTTCCCTTCCTTCTTGCCGTAGGTGGTATAAGCACCGACGTACACCCGATATTTGGGAGGAAGAGGTTCAGCAGCAGATACGGAGAAACTGAAGAGCGGCATCGTCAAAAGCCCCAATCCCCATGCAAGACAAATGGCCAGCGTGATTCTGTTTGGCTTCATACCGCTCAATCCTGAACAGGTGGTGAATCTCGTTGAGTCGTTCACGATCAATCAGCAATCAGAATAAAAGAATACGTCAACGGGAACCATCATGGACCAGCAAAATTTGGGAAGAATCTCCCGGTTCATGACAACATTACATCGATGCAATCGGAACCAGGCGAACACAGACTGGCACAGGAATATTCACAATTTCTCCGGTGGCGGTGAGTGCTCCGGTCTCCTCATTGATTTTGAACAGAACAATGTTGCTGCTGTCCTGATTCGCGGCCAGCAGAAATTGTCCCGATGGATCGATAACGAAGTTTCTGGGGATCTTCCCGAATGTCGGAGAGAAACCGGCCGGTTTGAGTTGGCCGTCGGACTGGATTTGATAAATCGCCAGTGAGTCAGGCCCTCGGTTGGAGACATACAGAAGTTTCCCATTCGGATGGACCACAACTTCGGCGGTTGATCCTTTGAACGTGCCATCCTGTGCAACTGTGGGCAAGGTTTGAATCGGCGTGAGCACTCCCTTCTGATAGCGGTGTGCCGTCACAGTGAAGTTCGCTTCGTTGTTATGATACGCAAATTGACCATTTGGATGAAACGCGAAGTGACGCGGTGCCGCTTTCTCCAGCGTGGTCACCGAAACTGCTCCTTCCGTGTTCAATTTTCCGGTTTGTGGATCAAACGGATAGACTTTCAGCACATCCAACCCGGCATCGGCGACAACGGCCACCTTCTGATCGGGACTGACATGAATCGAATGGCCATGCGGCTTTCTTGTGTCTCCCTTATTTTCTCCGGCGGCAGTGTGTTTCACGGTGGAAACAGCGGGCCCCAGGCTGCCATCCGGCTGAATCGGAAAGGTTGCGGCGGTGGCCCCGACTCCGTAGTTGGCGGCGAGTAAAGTTTTTCCGGCACCATCCAGAGAGACGTGACACGGTCCGACACCATGAGTCGGTTGCGTGTTGAGTTCCGTCAGGTCACCGGTTGCTGCATCGATCTGAAAGGCACGAACTCCGCCCGTTCCTTTTTGTCCATTGAGTTCGTTGACGGCCAGTACGGAATAGAGGTGTTCAGCATTCCGGTCAATCACCAGAAAAGAAGGATTCGGGCACTCTGCGACCAGTTGTGGAGTCGTGGTTGTTCCCGAATGTGGGTCAAACTCAAAACGATAAATCCCTTTGCTGGAACTCATCGCCCGAGTTGTGAATGTTCCCACATAGACTCGATACTTTGCCGGAAGCGGTTCAGCGGCCTGTAAGATCGTTGTCGCCACGTTCAGTATCAGACAGGTGGCCAGCACTGCCATCAATGGGGGCGTCCGAGGTGTGATCACGTTCATCCAGAAAGCTCCTGCGATATGAAAGAACCGCACACGAAAGCCGTATGCGGTTCTTGTAGACAATCAATAATCAGCCAGACCATTCCCAATAGGGGCGAAGTCCAGCATCGTCCCACTCAGCTTTTCAGAACCTGAGTAATCCCGGGGATGGCGATCGGGTAAGCGCCATCTGGACCGGGGACCACTGGTGGAATCGCGTCCCAGCTGAATTCGGTCGGGGTGATCTGAAGACCGTTCTTGAGGGCATCTTCAAACTTGATGACCTTGCCGGAGTAGGTACACATCCGGCCGAGGATGGCGGTCATGGTGCTCAGTGCTCCGTTGTCCGCTTCGGAATACTCGTCTCCTTTGCGAATCGCGGCAAAGAGATTGTCGTGTTCCACCTGGTAAGGGTTCCCGCCGCCGGTGACCCGTTCCCCCTTATCGTCACCAAACAGTTCAACACGACCGGTTCCACCGAGGTGGATAATTCCTTTTGTGGTGTGAACGTGTTCACTGACGTCGTTCCAGCAGTTCTTGATATGCCGACACTGGCTGACCATGACGGTGCCGTCGGCATAGGTGAACTCACAGGCGTGGTGATCGTAGATTTCCCCGTACTTGGGGTCTTTCCGAACTTCACGTCCCCCCATGCCGTTAGCACTGACGGGATAGCCTTTCATCACCCAGTTTCCGACATCGAGATTATGGATGTGCTGCTCGACGATATGGTCACCACACAGCCAGTTGTAGTAGTACCAGTTGCGAACCTGATACTCCATTTCCGACTTGACCTGATCGTGTGTGACACGTGGTTCCCAGACTCCACCGCCGTTCCAGTAGGTGCGGATCATGCGGACATCGCCGAATTCCCCGGCATGGATACGTCCCACGAGATCGATGTAAGGCTTCTGGTGATGTCGTTGCAGTCCGACACCGACCTTGAGCCCCTTTTCTTTGGCGGCTCGTGAAGCATCGAGAACCCGTTGAACACCCGGACCGTCGACGGCGACCGGCTTCTCCATGAACACGTTCTTGCCTTGTGCAACGGCGTACTCAAAGTGAATCGGACGCAGACCGGGAGGAGTGGCCAGAATGACGAGATCGACACCGGAATCGATCACTTGCTTGTAGGCGTCGAAGCCAGAGAATTTCCGTGACTGCTCAACGTCGACTTCCGCGTCCGGTTTGCCGGAGACTTCTTTCTGGATGTTCCGGAGTGAACTTTCAATCTGCTCTGGAAAGGCATCTCCCATCGCGACGAGTTTGACTTTTCCACTGGTCTGCAGGGCCTGAGCTGCCGCTCCAGTTCCACGACCACCGCAACCGACCAGACCGATCTTGATCTCATCGCTTCCGTTCGCAAAGGCGCGATTGGACACGTTCTGCAAAAAGCCTGCGCCCATCACGGCAGCAACGGATGTCGTTTTCAGAAAATCTCGACGCGTTGGTTCAGACATGGAATCGATCCTCTCAGTTCAATCTCAAGACAATTTTTATACGCAAGCCCCGATCGCACTTCACGACTTCGGACCTGATCGCATCAGTTGATCCCTGATTGTGGCAAAATTGCAAGCAATTTACACCCATCAATAAGATTTCACGTGAAATACAAAAAAACTGGTTCTTAAGGAGAATCAAGTTCAAGTCCTGTCTTTACATCCGTGCCTTATCCCGAATGATTCATGGTAGGGTGGGTCAAAGTCGCGCAACGTGAAGGTGGGTCGTCGCCAACGGCCGATTGTGCTTGCGACGGTCTGTGTTTTTGGGAAGTGAATCCTGCGACTGAAGACCCACCGCGCCATCATGTTGGCTCGACCCACCCTACAAGTGTGAATCATCCGGGTTATCCCGGATTATTCGTAGGGTGCATGAAGCACGAAGAAATCAGGAGAATGGTGCATTCCGCAACTCCGCCTCAAAACACAGTGTGTGGTTTCCATCAGGACAAAACTTCGTGCGCAATGCACCGCCACTTCAGGAGTTGCTGCAGGCACCCTACCAGAAGTATGAATAATCCAGGTTAGCGCCGTTCAGGAGATCACCTCATTCACGAACCTGATGGACATCCCCTGACGATGTGACGGCACTGGATGCCGCTGTCAACCCGACCGTATTTTCCGCGATCACCCGGTATTCATGCTTTTTACCGGAAACAGCCCTGTTATCGGTGAATTCCATCCGGACCAGCGGCATGGAGGGGGTGTCGCTGTATTGCAGATTCTGGAAAAGTGGACGTCCGAACGGGTTCTTGCCGTTTTCCGGAACATGAGCGAGGAACTCGCCATCCCGCTCAATCGTGAATCGGGCGAGACCGCTTTCCAGATCCGCTTCCGCAGACCATGTGAGCAGGTTCCCGTCCACTTTCAGGTTCGTCGGTGCCGGAGGAGGAGTCGGGTCGGTGACCTTGGTGTCTCTCACGTACTGCATCCACGCAGCGGCCATTCGATCGTCGGGAAGCCAGCCCAGTTTCAAGGGATCTCCGTCACAGGATGTTGCCAGAACCGCCGAAGTTCCAGTCAATTCGCTCAGCCAGATTCCTTCGTTCTCCAACGTTTTCAAAGAATCGCCGCTGGTTTCCGGAAGTCTCATGCGCAAGCAGGTATCGAGCCAGGGAATCGCCAGATAACGCTGATTCCCGCAATCGTGCGATGAGAAGGGATCGACCGCGACACCGATCAAGCCTCCTTTGGACCGGAGTGCATGGAAAAAGGTTTCATTCGCAGGCCACACTCCGGCAAATCGCCCTTCCTTGTCGGTGACTCCTTCTTTGGTTCCCAGATTACACATGACCGGAACTTGCAACGCCGCAACAGCAAGATCATGCGGTTTGATTCCCGTCCGTTTAGGATCGGCTTCCAACAGGGGAACTCCGGAGCGGAGCCAGGCTGCGGCGACCCGTTGAGGATGCAGCAGTGTCATTCCGCCGCACCAGTGTCCTCCTCCACTGTGTCCCCATAACGCCCAGGGAATTTGAGACAGCTCCGGGTGTCCCGACTTCTCGCCGAGATCGACCAGACACTTCTTAAACGCATTGCCGGATCCATTGCGGGGATCGCACCACATCTGGCAATCGGCTTTCTCAGGCTGTTCATAAGAAGGGGAAAGCAACGCACAATCGTGCTTTTTCGCGAGTGCCTGCCAATGAAGATCGTAGGCTCCCGTCAGACCGGATTTGCACGAACCTTCTCCACAACCATGCTGATGGACAATGACTCCCCGAAGTTGCTTGATGTCGGGAGGAATCCACACGGTGTAATTGACCGGGAAGATCAACTCACCCGGCTCGGTGGAGGCTTCATATCTCACACGATAATACGGCGGCTCTGCTTCTGGAAAAACGTCATAAGGAGGCTGCTGAGCCGAAAGAGAATCGATCAGCAGGAGACTCCAGACAGAAAGACAGACCACAACAAGCACGCATCGTCGAGCAGCCAACATCGAGTTTCTCCCATCAGGACTGAAGGATGAACGGTATCGTACTTCAGCCCTTCCCGCCAAGCGTGACGGCAACGGGATGCTGCTGAAAAATGAGGTCGTTTTCTGATTTTTGACCGCTCAATGGAGGTGATATTGCAGGAATCGGCCTGATTACGCCATCTTGTGGCCTGAATCACTCACATTCACACCGAATCGCCCGCGTGTTTCGATCGGGGCCACGAACTTATAGAAAGCTTCCATGCAATCCCACCGCTCACGACTTTATTGTTCGCGACAGATATTGTTCATTGGTCTCATGTTATTTGGGCTCACATCATCTGCCATGGCGCAAGTGACGGTGGAGGCTTTGATCGGTTCGTCCGTGGACACGGTGGATGACCGCTATCGCCCGGTCGCTGATGGAATTGCATTGTTTCAGCGAGGAAGCGGACCGGCTGCATTGAAGATGTTTCGGGATGCCAAGGCTCAACGTCCGGAACTTCCCCCCGGCGAAGTTCTGTTCGCCCATCTCTGTTTTGCCAGTAATAACGTCAAACCGGGGCGAGACGCCTTGCAGGCGGCCGCAGTCACATTCAAGGATGACCCGGAGGTCTGGAATATGCTGGCAGACCTGCAACTGCGGGAAGGGCATCTGGCCGAGGCGGATGTTCTGTTTCGTAAAGCGATCAGTGTCGCTGATGCCTATAAAGGGAATTCCAAACGCCAGCCACAGTTATTGGCCAGCGCTCTGGCAGGGGCCGCTCTGACGAATGAACGGCGCGGGCAGTGGGGAGAAGCCGAACCATTTCTCCAGAGATGGTTGACACTGGATGCAGACAACGCCGACATCCCGTCCCGTCTGGCGATTGTTCTGATCAATACGCAACGTTTCGACGAAGCGAAAAAAACTCTCGAGCAGTTACGGCAACTCAACCCGAAGCAGCTTCCCGCACCAATCGTTCTGGGAGTGGCTTACGAACGGCTGGGGAAATCAGACCAGGCGAAAGAGTCAATGCTGGAGGGGCTGGCGAAATTTCCCAATGAATTCCCGGTCCAGATTGCCGTGGCCTCCTGGGCATTGACATCAGGAGACACCGATCTGGCTCTGAAATGTTCTGCTGCGGCTGCGGAACTCGATCCAGAGTCTCCCATCCCCCATGTTCTGATCGCCCAGGCGGATTACCGACGAGGGGACTTTGCACAGGCAGAAGCACGGTTTCAAAAAATCTATCAGCTGAAACCGGGGAACTATGATGCCGTGAACGGACTGGCGTTGTCGATGCTGGCTCAGAAGGACGAGTCAAAATATCCGCTGGCAATGGAATATGCGGAAATTCTGGCGAAGAACAACAATGATCTGCGAACCGTTCAGGGACGTCAGGCGGCAACACTGCTGGCCTGGGCCCTCCATCGAAATCGACGGAGCGGGGACGCCGAGCGTTTGATCACCGGCGTGCTCAACAGCGGACCGATCTCTCCGGCCACGGCTTATTTTTCTGCAGAAATCCTCGCAAGTCAGGGAAAGAAAGAGGCGGCTCTGGACATCCTGAACAAAGCACTGGCGGAAACAACAGCATTCCCTTACTTCGTCCAGGCGGAAGCCCTCAAAAAGAAGCTTGAGGCTCCGTAACACTGGAAAGTTGGCAGCAAGCTCGCGTTTCCGACAGCACTTTCACCTTATTGAAAGTGCGTCATGATCGGAGCATTCCGGGAGGGCGAAGCTCCTGCTGAGCCGCATGAAAGTTCACGCTCTCTCTGGTTTGCGGCTCGGCCGGAGCCTCGCCCTCCCGATGGAATTCCGCTGTGTAGTACAAGCGAAAGCCCTGTTATTCCCCGGGAATCGATCTTGACCCTGTTTCGACAGAGTCGTATGGTCCCCGGCAATTGAAGATGTCTTTTCAGAATTGGCCAGAGAGAGTTACGGCTCCCTTAATCAATTGACACGAAGTCGCGTCCTCCCGGCAATGAGGCCAGGTGATGTTGATTTCGTGTCATAAAATGGCTTTCAGGTATTTGAAAAATCGCTCGAGGCGAGCAGGATCACACGGATGTGGTGCGAACATTGCCAAACGGATGTGGCGACCGTCGTTGCAGAAGACGGCCAGGCGCTGCTCTGCACCACCTGCGGAGAGCCGACCAAAAAAATCGTTGCTCCCAGTCTGCACCCGGAAACCAAATCGGCCCGGGAGTTTCTGGAACGCTGGGCTCGTGAACAGCAAGCCTTGAAACAACAGAAAGAGACCGAACCACCATCGGCCTCCCCTCAACCGCCGGCAACTCCGGCAGTTCCTGCGGAGACTCCGAAAAAAAATCCGACTGCTTCGAACCCGAATCCACCTGCATCCTATCACGATCAAGACGTTGAGTCAGAACCTTCTCCGGATTCACAAAACAAGGCACGCTGGCGCGTCGACAACCAGCACACCGCCCCCTCGGGACCGGTTCCAGGACGGCAGGACCGGCCACGACGCTCTCAACGTCTTGAAAAAGTTCTTGGGGATGTCAATCAGTCATCGAACGAGGACGCCGAAACCGAAATCCCAGAGGCTCCTGTCGTCAAGGTTCAGAAAGCAAAGCGAAAAGCACGCATTGATGCCTCCCATGCAGAAGACACGCACGCTCCTCATTTTGATACGAGAGTGAATGCTCCCCGGAAAAGTTCGCTTCCAGGACGAATGGAAGCCATGTGGGGACAACTCATGGCGTATCTGGGAGTCGGTTTGTTAACAGTTGGCACCGTGTTCGTGTTATGGGGCTATTTCGGAGACATCGAACGATATGCCTCGACCGGATGGCTGGTCGCAACAGCCGGACAGATGTTGCTGTTGCTGGGAATCGTGACTCTCGTGGGTGGAGGCATGCAACAGACCACGCATGAAGTCTCCCAGCGAATCGAACACCTTGGCGGTCGAATCATTCGTATTGAACAATCGACCGATAAAATCCTGAAAGGCCCGCATTTTCGCCGTTCGAAAAGAGGGTCTCAAAAAGGAGTCAGTCGCGAGCAGGATGCCGCGTGACAGGTGATCGGCGATTCTTTGATTTCAGAATTTCAGATCGTGGAGAATCTCTCTGGTGAAATCGGGGGCAGGATTGTTATCTTGTGCCCCCCTTGCAGCAGACATCAGATGAGATCGCAGGAAAGTGAAGACGAACGATAATGACAGGTTACACAGTACACACGGGTTCGAACGATAAGTTTCGAGACGGATGGGACCGAATTTTCAAGACGCCTGCTTCAAAGAAATCGGGTGGAGTCAAAGCTCCCAAAGCGGCTGCTCCGAAACAAACCGGCAAAGCTCCGGCCAAAAAGAAAAAAACGTAAAAGAGGTGTCGCACGAAGCGCACGCCCCGGATCATTATTTTCAGTCGTGACAGACATTGGAGGTCAGATCGATGCCAACAGATGCTCAGCAATTTGAAGAGGACAACACACTCCCCATGGAGCGCGCGGACGAAGAATACGAAGTCATTACAAGTGAAGAAGTTGATCGCGTTCTGGACGGGCTGGAAAGCCTGATCAGTTCGACCGAAAGTGAAAACATTCGCCTCTTTCTGGAAGAAGCCGCCAACGGCATCTATTCACTCGTTTACAGCGATGAAGAAGAAGCCGAGCCGGACAATCAGGAAGAAGCCGCCTGAGAGCAGTTCAGAGGCGAGGATTCAGGGATCAGGATTCAGGAAGTCATGGCAAATTGTCAGTCTTCGAACAGACATTGACTCGGGCCTGAGCCTGAAGAAGAGTACAAAAGCGATGGATCGGCATTGTTGCTGGTCTGTCGCTTTTTACGTTCAGTAGCGTTCTCTTAAACGCGTGACCGTCGCACTGATGATTTCAATCGCTTGATCGATTTCTTCCACCGTGTTCGTGGAACCGACACTCAGCCGGAGTGCGGATGAATACCGTTCTTTCGGCAGATTCATGGCCAGTAACACGGGAGAAGGTTCGAGCGATCCGCTGGCACAGGCACTTCCCAGCGAGCAGCAGACACCCGCCAGGTCGAGTGCCACCAGTAGCGGTTCCCCCTCGCAGCCGGGGAATGACAGGTTCGTTGTATTGGGAAGCCGGTTTGTCATGTCTCCATTGATGAATACTGGGGCACAACGGGCGATCAATCCCTGTTCCAGACGATCACGAAGCTCGGATAACAAACGCGTTCGTGCGTCCTTCTGATCGTGCCAGAGACGTAATGCGACACTCATTCCAACTGCCAGCATCACCGGTTCCGTTCCCGGTCGGCGGCCGGACTCCTGATGTCCTCCTCCGAACAGGGAAGGCAGTGTCACCCCTTTTCGAACGAGCAATGCCCCGATCCCACGAGGGCCATGAAACTTGTGGGCTCCCAGCGACAGAGTCGTGGCCTTGAGCTTCCGGAAGCTGACATCGATTTTGCCGACTCCCTGCACCGCATCGACGTGAAACGGAATTCCCTCCGACAGGCATCGTTCAATCAGAGGAGACAGATTCTGAATTACTCCCGTTTCGTTATGAGCCAGCAAAGCCGTGGCGATATCTACCCCATCGAGAGGAATTTCATTCAATGACCATGGTGTCAGACGCCCTGTTTCGTCCATCGGGAGGACACGACGTTTCCACCCGGAGGTGATCAGTCTTCGAACCGGTTCTTCCGTTGCCGGATGTTCTCCATCTGGCAGAAGGATCGTTCCGGTCCGTCCGGCTCCGTATCCAAAGAGGGCGATGTTCGTTGATTCTGTTCCTCCGGAAGTGAAGACGACTTCACCCGGTTCGGCTTCCAGAATCTCCGCAATCGACTCCCGGGCCTCTTCCAGCGCCTGTCTTGCCCGACGCCCCGCACGATGACGACTTCCCGGATTACCGACACAATCCGTCGCAACACGGCACATCACTTCGAGGACTTCTGGAGCCACGGGAGTTGTCGCGTTCTGGTCGAGATTGATCATGTCTGGATTGCTCTGCCTGTTTCAAATGGAACCGTTCTGTCGTTCCGTTTCATTCTCTTCTGAAGCCTGAATTCTGCTCTCAGGTGATCCCCCAATGCAACTGCCAGAAAAAAGCAGGGTTTCCAGAACAGGGGGAAACTGGACATTAATTCGGACTAATTTAACGATTTTGCCGCAAATGCTGCTCTGTTGAATGCAGTCGCTTGAGTGCTTTTGCTCTTCGACCCCTGCAATCGGAAGAATTGCTACAGTCGCTTCGGGAGGTTCAGGCGGACTATTCTGTTTCGACTGTTTACGTTCCCCAGTTTTTCGTTCGGAAGCGTTGTTCAAAATCGATACACGGAGGGAATTGGGTTGTAGCGTCTTAGTGTTACCGAGTGAAACCCGGTTTTTTATCGTTCACGTCAGTGCAGGATTTCGAATGTCCATGCAAACGCTCGTTTCGCCATCCGGCTCGAACGCCGCAAGCAAAACGCGCGACGGTTGGTTTCTTGTGGGCTGCCTCCCTCCGTTGCGAACGTTGACGCAGATTAAAGTTGACTCCCCTGCTTTCGTCATTGGACGCAGGGCCGAGTCTGATTTGCAGATTGCATCTCAGACGGTTTCCGCACGTCATGCGGAAATCCTCCAGATCGGTCCGCATCTCTTTCTGCGCGATTTAGGAAGCACGAATGGCACATACCTCAATCGTCGTCAGGTGACTCAGCCAACCGCAATCGCGGATGGCGACCATATCGAAATCGCCAATGTCGAATTTCGGGTTGAGTACCGGCCGGCAGAAGTTGGAAACTCGCGTGCCGATCTCGATGCACTGAAGAAGACGGCACAAGCCGTTGATGTTCTCGAATCCAACTGGGTTCTCAGTCAGCTTCATCAGTTGTTACAGAAGCAGGAAGTCGTTCCTTCGTATCAGCCGATTGTGCAACTCACCGACGGGGGAACCATTGGATATGAATCTCTCGCCAGAACCGGACTCATCGGGCTGGAAAACCCTGCGGAGATGTTCCGTACTGCGGAAATGGTCAATCGTGAAGTGGAGTTGAGTCTGATCTGTCGAGTGAAAGCTCTGGAGTTTGGAACATTCATTCCACAGAACTCCAGCCTGTTCATGAACACACATTGTAATGAAAGTCTGGAAGTCGACGTTCTTCCTTCTCTGGTCGACTTGAAGAATATGGCCCCTCATGTGAATCTGGTGATCGAAATTCATGAAGGGGCGATCAATGATCCGCTGCTCACGGTCGACTTCTGCAAAGCGGTTCGAGACCTTGGATTCAAAGTGGCCTACGATGACTTTGGTGCCGGGCAGTCACGTCTGCTGGAACTGGTGAAAGCCCCTCCGGACTTCCTGAAGTTTGATGCCAGCCTGATCCGGGACATTCATGAAGCGAATCCCTATCAATGGCGGATGTTGAAGATGCTCGTCGATATGTCGCACGACGCGAGTATCGCCACCATTGCCGAAGGAATTGAAACCGAATCGGAGAGAAACGCCTGCCGCGACCTGGGCTTTGAACTGGGGCAGGGATACTTCTTCGGTCGTCCCAAACCGGCGGCGTCCTATCTCCCGTCCAATACTTCACCGACTCAGAAGTTGAAGTGAAGCCTGCAGAATCATTCTCTGCTGAACGATTCATCCGGTGCCGGGAATCGCAGTTCCGTAATCTGAAAGGTTCCGGCCGAAGAGGCTTCAATCGGTTTTCCCATTTGATCCAGACATCGTACCTGAAAGCCTTTGGCGAGTGCCTTCGCATGAAAGAACTGTGACTGATATCGTCCCGGGTCTCCGAGCCAGCAGACGCCTTCTGGTTCCATCAGCAGAGCGATTGCATCCAGCAGCGGTTCATGGAGTGCGGCGTCGTACGTCACTTCGCAGCCGATGAGCACCGGAAACCGGCGGGGTGAGAACTGACGCCAGTCCAGCTCCCAGAGTTCGGGATCCGGGAGATCATTCAATCGGGCATTCAACCGGCAGACATGCAATGCCGTGCGGTCATAATCGCTGAACGTGACCTGATCTCCCCGAAAAGCCGCAGCGAGACCGACCAGACCGATTCCAGCCCCGAGTTCAAGCACCTTCGTTCCTGCTGGCCATGGAGCCTTCATCACCGCTGCCGCCATGGGGGTCGCACTCGGCCAGAGAAACGCCCAATAGGGCATGTAGTCGTGCCGCGCATTTTCCCGTTGAACGTCGGCATCGTCCAGAAAGAGATCCGGATCGGTGGGGCGATGCATCTTCAACACCTGCTCACCGATGGGGATCTCCACCTGATTCCATCCACCGGGGATCTCCGGCAGTTCGTCAGGGTTCTCCGGCAATTCGGGAAAAGCTGACGGCACTTTTTCAGACGACATTCAGAAACACTCCGCATTGAATCGGGACACGTTTCGGTACTGCAATTGCCAAGGCTTCTACTTGTTTAAAGATCGGTAAATTCCGGGAGGGCGAAGCTCCTGCTGAGCCGCATGGAAGAGAACGCCCTCCACAGTTTGCGGTTCGGCGGGAGCCTCGCCCTCACGGTTCATTTTCGTAAAGGTCAAAGGCAATCTGCAGTTGCACCACACGTTATCACATTGCGTGCAAATTTTCCTATAATCAGCAACACGGAACTTCCCGATCGCTTCTCCCTCTTTTGCGAAAGAGTGCTTGTATGTGCCGAGAACAAAACCTCTCAATCGATGAGAAATTCCTTTTCCGCAAGCGGATTACGGGTGGGTTTTCCAGACGTTCTCTCATTGCGAGCCTCGTTCTGCTGGTCTGTTGTCAGTCCAGTCTTCACGCTGAGGTGGGACCGGCCCCGGATCGATTGAAAGATTCCATCCAGAAGGGAGTTACCTTTCTCAAATCCAATCAGTCGGAAGACGGAACATGGACCTCTCCCACGTCACTCGGCATCACCGCCATTGCGACTCATGCCTTACTGGTGAGTGGCGTTCCGGTTTCCGATCCGACTGTTCAACAGGGACTCAAGGTTCTCGAATCCCATCAGCAACCGGACGGCGGGGTCTATCATCCGAATTCCAAGCTCAAAAATTATGAATCGTCACTGGCGGTCATGGCATTCGCCTCTGCCAATGCCGATGGACGTTACAACGCGGCCATCGAAAAGGCCATCGCCTATCTGAAAGAGATTCAATGGGATGAGAAGGAAATTGGAGAAGGAAAGGGGAACGTTGCCTTTGGTGGGGCCGGATACGGATCTCATTCCCGTCCAGACCTGTCGAACACAACGTTCTTTCTGGAAGCGATGAAAGCGGCCGGAATCTCGTCGCATGATGCGGCCGTTCAGAACGCACTCGTGTTCGTCTCCCGTTGCCAGAATCTGCCGAGCGAACACAACACCACCGAACATGCCGACAAAGTCAAAGACGGTGGATTCTATTACACCGTGGCCGCCGGAGGCTCATCACAGGCCGGGACGAATCCCGATGGAGGACTCCGGTCGTATGCCAGCATGACCTATGCCGGACTGAAAAGCATGATTTACGCGGGAGTCAATCCTGACGATCCTCGTGTCAAAGCCGCGGAATCGTGGATCCGCAAGTTCTACACCCTGAAAGAAAACCCCGGCATGGGACAGCAGGGGCTGTATTACTACTACCAGATGTTTGCGAAAGCACTGGAGACTTTGGGAAGTCACCAGTTCGTCGATGCGTCCGACGTCTCGCATGACTGGCGCAAAGAACTGGCCGAGCAACTCTTCTCCGAGCAGAAAGCCAACGGAAGCTGGGTGAACGAGAATCCGCGCTGGCTGGAAGGGGACCCAAACCTGACCACGGCCTACGCCCTCATCTCCCTGTCACGGTGTCATTCCCCGGCTGTGAAGTAAGTCGTCAGGTTCCTGGTTTCTTCTTGATGATCCGCGGGGCGACAGATGGATTGAGTTTGATGGGTCCATGGATCTCGCACATCCACAGTCCTCCACTATGGAGAATCTCACTGCAACCTGTTCAAATGTTCTGCTGCGTGAGACATGACAATTCGAAGGATCGCACTGACCTCTGATCCCTGAATCCTGACCCCTGCATTCCCTCCATGGCTGCTGACATTCTGATTCGTGGCGCTCGTGAGCATAACTTGCGGGGCGTGACTGTCACTCTTCCAAGAAACAAATTGATCTGTATGACCGGCGTGAGCGGGTCGGGGAAGAGTTCGCTGGCGTTCGATACGCTCTATGCGGAAGGGCAGCGGCGTTATGTGGAATCGTTGTCGACGTACGCGCGGCAGTTTCTGGGACAGATGCCGAAGCCGGAAGTCGATTTGATTACCGGCTTAGCTCCGTCGATCTCCATTCAACAGAAAGTGACTTCGCGGAATCCCCGAAGTACGGTCGGGACGATTACCGAGATCTACGACTACCTGCGGGTTCTCTTCGCTCGCGTCGGACTGGGTCACTGCGTGCAATGCCGGCAGCCGATTACGGCTCAGTCGACCGACCAGATTCTCGAAAGCATTCTCGCTCTGCCGGAAGGGACGAAGTATCAGATTCTCGCCCCGCTGGTGCAGCAGCAGAAAGGGGAGTTCCGTGACCTGTTCGCTGATCTGCTGAAACAGGGATTCGTCCGGGCGCGGGTCGATGGAGAAGTGGTCTCCCTGTCAGATGATCTGGGATTGAAGAAACACTTCAAGCATACAATTGACGTGGTGATCGATCGTCTCGTCGCCGGAAAAGGGCAGCGGTCCCGATTGTCCGACGCCATTGAAACGGCCACCCGACTCAGCAAAGGACGCCTGATCGTTCTCACTGATGGTGAAACCGCCAGCGAACGACTTTATTCGGCTCATTACGCCTGTCCGACGTGTGGAATCAGTTACGAACCGCCTTCGCCGCAATTGTTCAGCTTCAACAGCCCGCTGGGAATGTGCAAGGACTGCACCGGTCTCGGAATGCGGCACGACATTCTCCTCGACCGGTTGATTACTGCTCCGGAAAAGTCGATTTCACAAGGGGCGTTCGACCTGATTCCGTCGTTCAAGAAGATCGGGAAATGGCGGCGTCACATCCTGAAAGGAGCCGCGGAAGCTATCGAACAGGACAACGGTCTCAAAGATGGAGCGTTGTTCAAGCACCCCTGGCAGGACCTTCCCACTCCGGCACAGCAGCAGTTTCTGTATGGAACCGGAGACCGCCATATCACCTTCTCGTGGCGACATTCCGGCGGAATGTGGAAGCATGGAGGCAAGTGGAATGGCTACATTAACGAGTTGCTCGACGAATACATCAAAGGGAAAAACCCGATGCGTCGTCGGCAGCTTGAGAAGTATATGGATGTGGTCGGCTGCCAGAGTTGCGGGGGAGAACGACTCAATGCACAGGCGCGCAATGTTCTCATCACCTCCACCGCAAAGAAGAAAGAACCACTCTCACTCCCAGAGGTCTGTCATCTTTCCGTTGATGATGCGGTCCAATTCTTCCAGTCGCTCGAACTGACCGACACGCACAAGCTGATTGCGGAAGAAGCTCTCAAGGAAATTCGGGGGCGTCTCGGCTTTCTTCAGAAATGTGGACTGGGATATCTCTCATTGAATCGGACCGCTCCCACGCTTTCCGGGGGAGAATCGCAGCGCATCCGACTCGCTGGGCAGATTGGATCCGGACTGGTCGGGGTGTTGTACATTCTGGATGAGCCGTCCATCGGGTTGCATCCCCGTGATAACGAGATGCTCCTCGACAGTCTTCTCCATCTGCGGGATCAGGGAAACACTGTCATCGTTGTCGAGCATGATGAAGAGACGATGCGGGCAGCCGATCACCTTGTTGACTTCGGTCCCGGTCCCGGCGTGCGCGGGGGAGAAATCGTGGCCGAAGGATCGGTCGACGAGATCATGTCGAACAAACGGAGTGTGACGGGAGCCTATCTCTCCGGGCGCACTTCCATCCCGGTTCCGAAAGAGCGGCGGCCGCGAACAGAGAATCAACTCAAAGTTGTCGGGGCAACGCATCACAATCTGAAGGATGTCGATGTCGAAATCCCACTTGGACTGTTTGTCTGTGTGACCGGCGTGAGCGGCTCCGGCAAGAGTTCTCTCAGCAATGACATTCTCTGGGAAGTGCTGAATCAGGAAGTGAACAAGGGGAAAGGGAACCCCGGCAGTCACAGGAAGATTGAAGGGCTCCATCTGCTCGACAAGGCGATTGATATCGATCAGTCTCCGATTGGCCGGACTCCGCGTTCGAATCCGGCGACCTATGTGAAGCTGTTCGACGAGATTCGAACACTCTATACACTGTTGCCTCAATCCAAAATTCGGGGGTATCAGGCGGGGCGTTTCAGTTTCAATGTGGCGGGGGGACGGTGCGAAGCCTGCGAGGGGAATGGAGCCACCAAGCTGGAGATGGACTTCCTCGCCGACATCTGGATTCCCTGTAATCTCTGCGGCGGAAAGCGGTTCAATCATGAAACGCTGGAAGTGAAATACCGTGACAAGTCCATTGCCGACGTTCTCAATATGGACGTTCAGGAAGCTCTGGAACACTTCAAGAACCACCCCAAAATTTACCGTATGTTGCAGACGTTGCATGACGTCGGTCTCGATTACATGAAACTGGGACAGCCCTCTCCCACGGTCTCGGGGGGAGAAGCACAACGGGTGAAGCTGGCGAGAGAACTCGGAAAACGTTCTACCGGAAAAACGTTATATCTGCTGGATGAACCGACCACCGGACTGCACTTCGAAGATGTTCGGAAACTGCTGGAAGCACTGCATGGATTCGTGAACGACGGCAACACTGTTCTGGTGGTCGAACATAATCTGGATGTGATCAAAACGGCAGACTGGGTGATTGATCTCGGCCCGGAAGGGGGATCCGGGGGAGGTCAACTCGTCGTTCAGGGAACTCCGGAAGAGGTCGCGAAGTGCAAAGAGAGTCACACCGGTCGGGCACTGGCCCCGATTCTCTTTCCGACGAAGAAATCAAAGGCCGTTCCGGTTTCGCGTTCGGTCAAAGAGAAACAGAACAACAAAAACGGCGATACCGAATCCATCGTCATTCGAGGAGCCTCTCAACATAACCTGCAATCGGTCAATCTCACGGTTCCTCGAGATCGGATGAGTGTTTTCTGCGGGCCGAGCGGTTCCGGCAAGACGTCACTCGCGATGGATACCCTGTATGCCGAAGGTCAGCGTCGGTATGTGGAATCGTTGTCCGCGTACGCCCGCCAGTTCCTTGGACAGATGCCGAAGCCGAAACTGGAACACATCTCCGGGCTCTCTCCCGCCATTGCAATTGAGCAGAAAACTGTCGGAGCGACACCTCGTTCCACTGTCGGGACGGTGACGGAGATTTATGATTATCTCCGCGTGTTGTTTGCCCGACTGGGAGAGATGTATTGCCCTGACTGCCAGCAACCGGTCACCCGACAGACGACCGATCAGATTGTCGAACGGGTACAATCACTCCCCGCCGGAACAAAGCTGTATCTTGCCGCGCCAGTTCAGGTGACTGTTGGACAGAGTTTCCCCAAGCTGTGGGAACGCCTCACAACACTCGGCTTTTTGCGGGTGCGAATCGATGGCAAAACCTATTCTTTAGACGACGTCCCTAAGATCGATCATAAACGTCAGCATCAGATTGAAACAATTGTGGATCGCGTGAAGGTCGATCCCGAATCACGAGGCCGTATCGCCGATTCGATCGAAACCGCACTCGATCAGGGACGCGGTGTGATTCATCTGATTCATGTTGATTCAGGCAAATCGGAGCCGGACTGGAAGGTCGATCGCCTCAGTCTGCATTACTCCTGCCCGAGTTGTGGATCGGACGTTGTGGAACACAAGTAAGGACCGCCCTGAATATTGCTGTCGTTTTTATAGAAGAGGTGTGTCGTTCGATTTCGGGCGATCCACCGGGGTTTCCTTCGCTTCGCTCTGTCCAACCCCGGCCACACTCACGACACTTATTCTCAGGACGGTCCTAAGGAACGTTCCGATCTCATATTCCAGGAAACAAATTATTTCCAGTTCCTAACCCCCTACGGCGATACGAATCTGACGTTCCAGAGAGCTTCTCTTCTTCCTTCAAACGACCGGCAGTCTCGACTGCACGCAGATTTGAAGTGGTGACCTCTTTGATTGCTCTTCGAATCTCGTTTTGACACAATCAGGATGATTTATCTTAGAGCCGCGAACAAAACCTCTCAAACCATGAAGATTTCCTTTCCGCGAGCGGATCGGGGTCAGTTTTGTTAGTGGTTCTTATACTCTCTTCATGCGGGGATCGGGACCGATGATCAGGAAAGCGTTGACCGCCCTGCTGCTGGTGGTGGTGATTGCAGCTGTTGTTTATCAGATCTCGCGATCCCGACAGTCCTCTCTTCCTCCGGGAATTGTGGCCGGAAATGGCCGGGTTGAGGCCAAGCTCGTCGACATTGCCGCCAGAGAACCATTGCGGGTCAGAAAAATCCTCGTCAAAGAAGGAAGTCTCGTCAGTCGTGGCGAAGTTCTCGTCGAGATGGACACATCCACACTGGAGGCGGAACTCGCGGAAGCGAAAGCCAGTATCGCTTCCGATCAGGAACGGGTTGCTGCCAGCAACTCGACAGTGATCCGTTCCAAAAGTGAACTGAATCTGGCGCAGGTGGAATTTGATCGTTATAAAAAACTTCTGGATTCCAATGCCGGCACGCAACAGGAATACGACCGCCGGGAAGCAAATCTCCAGGTGAAGAAGGCTGCAGTTGCAGAAGACGAGGCAAAACTGCGAACGGCTCAGCAGGAAGTGGAAGTCTCACAGGCACAGGCCGCGAAGATTCAAACACGCATCAGCGACGCCACACTGAAATCGCCGGTCCGTGGACGGGTCCTGTATCGGCTGGCGGAAGAAGGGGAGGTTCTCGGCGCCGGTGGGAAAGCACTCACTCTGGTGAATCTGGAAGATGTCTACATGGAGATCTTCCTGCCTGCGGAAGTGGCGTCTCGCCTGAAAATCGGTTCTGATGCGAGGATCACTGTCGACCATGCCCCGGGACGGGCGGCGGCGGGATCTGTCAGTTTCGTCTCGCCTGAGGCACAGTTCACCCCGAAGCAGGTGGAGACGAAGAGTGAGCGTGACAAGCTGATGTTTCGGGTCAAGCTTCAGGTCCCGGAAGAACTGGTCTCTGCTTACATCGAACGTGTGAAAACCGGCGTTCGGGGCGTTGGTTATGTCAAGTTCGAGGAAAATGCCGTGTGGCCTCCGTTTCTGCAGGATCTCGTGTCACCTCCGGAAAAGCCAACCCTTGGATTACCGACGGAGGGAATCGCGAGTGATACCACGGCGAATCCACAGGCGGCCGCTTCCACCGCCGGTGACACATCCGTGATGCCACCCGCTTCCAAATAGAAACCCGTCATAGCGGTTGGGGCTTTCTCTCGCTGTTTTACTTCTCAGGCACAGATGACGATGTCGAGCGACAAGCCTGTTGTTTCCGTAAAGGATGTCACTCATCGCTACGGCAGCACCGTTGCCCTCGATCGGTTGTCCATCGATTTTCCCCGCGGACTGATGGTCGGCATTGTCGGTCCGGACGGCGTCGGCAAGTCGACATTGATGGCCATCATCGCCGGATCCAAAGTGCTTCAACAGGGGGAAGTGACCGTCCTCGATGGGGATATCGCGGACGTGCGGCATCGGCGCGATGCCTGTCCACGAATTGCCTACATGCCGCAAGGGTTGGGCAAGAACCTGTATCTGGAACTGAGCGTTTATGACAATGTCGACTTCATGGCGCAGCTGTTCGGGCTGTCTGCGTCTGAACGGCCCGCCCGGGTTGGCGCACTTCTGGAAGCGACCGGACTGACCCCCTTCGCCAATCGCCCCGCCGGAAAGCTCTCCGGAGGAATGAGACAGAAAGTCGGACTTTGTGGAGCCCTTGTTCATGATCCCGACCTGTTGATTCTCGATGAACCGACGACTGGGGTTGATCCACTCTCCCGGCGACAATTCTGGGCTCTCATCGATGACATCCGGGCGCAGCGTCCAGGCATGAGTGTCCTCATCTCCACCGCTTATATGGATGAAGCCCAGCAATGGGACTGGATCGTGGCGATGGATGCCGGACAGGTGCTGGCAACAGGGACCCCGATGGAACTGATGGAGCGCACCGGCACCACCGATCTCGAGAAATGCTTCATTGCTCTGCTTCCGGAAGAAAAGAGAATGGGGCATCAGGAACTGGTGATTCCGCCGCGCCCTGCCGGACAAACCGAGATCGCAATTGATGCGCACGGCCTGACGCGGCGTTTCGGGGATTTCGTCGCGGTCGATCATGTGACCCTTTCGATCGAACGTGGTGAAATCTTCGGGTTTCTCGGCTCAAACGGTTGCGGCAAATCCACCACGATGAAGATGCTGACCGGGTTGCTCCCCCCTACGGAAGGGACCGCAACTCTCTTCGGTAAGTCGGTCGAAGCAGGGAGTCTCGAAGTCCGCCGGAATCTCGGCTACATGACCCAGGCATTCTCGCTCTATGGCGAACTGACTGTCCGGGAAAACCTGGTGCTTGACGCGAGGCTGTATCATCTTCCTGCGGAAAAAGCCAAGGCCCGCATCGAAGAACTGGTCGACAAATTCGGGTTAAGGTCACATCTGGATGCCCCTGCGGGTGATCTTCCCATGGGGCTGCGACAGCGGCTTTCGCTGGCCGTTGCGGTGCTGCATGAACCGGAGATGCTGATTCTCGATGAACCGACATCCGGCGTGGACCCCGTCGCCCGGGACAGTTTCTGGGAACTGTTGATTGACATGTCGCGGAATCAGGGGGTCACGATATTTGTGACCACCCACTTCATGAACGAAGGGATGCGTTGCGACCGGATTTCCCTGATGCATGCCGGTCGGGTACTGGCCTGCGATGAACCGCAGAAGCTGATCGATGACCGTGGTGCATCTGGTCTGGAAGAGGCCTTTATCGGCTACATGGAAGATGCGATTGCAGAAGATGTGAGAGGAGACGCAGGCTCCTCTGCAGAAAAACCTGTGATGGAGATGACTGACCATGTCGAACACGCGGCATTATCTCCGTCACAACTGGCGATCGGACGAACACTGGCGTACACCCGGAACGAAGCGGTGCAGATCATGCGAGACCCTGTTCGCCTGCTCTTCGCGTTCGTCGGTTCAGCGGTCCTGATGCTTGCCTTCGGATTTGGTCTGACGACCGATATCGAACATGTCCGCTATGCCACGATGGATCTGGATCAGACTCCGGAGAGCCGGACCTATCTGGAACAGTTCGCTGGAACGACTCGCTATTTCACAAAGATGCCGGCAGTTCATTCTCCTGAAGAAGGATTGCATCGACTCCAGTCAGATTCCATCTCTCTGTTAATGGAAATCCCCCCCAATTTTGGCAGAAACTTCCGTAAAGGAATTCCGGCAGAAGTGCTGGCTCAGGTGGACGGTGCGGACACCTTTCGTGGCGAAAATGTGGCTCAATACGTGCAGGGAGTTCAGTACACGTTGCTGAAAGATCCCGCGAATGGCCTGCAGTACGATTCCACGGTCGGAACGGTCCAGATCGAAGACCGCTACATGTACAACCCTTCCTTTCTGAGCATCTATTCCATCGTTCCCAGCGTTCCGGCCCTGTTACTCATTCTGATTCCAGCCATTCTGATGGCGGTCAGTATTGTCCGGGAGAAAGAGCTGGGCTCGATGATCAATTTTTACGTGACGCCGACCCGGCGAATTGAGTATCTCATCGGGAAGCAGATTCCCTATGTGGTCATCGGCATGCTGAACTTTTTCATTCTTGTGGCGATGGCACTGGTGATCTTCGGCGTGCCGATCAAGGGGAGCTTCCTGATGCTGACCCTCTGCACGCTGCTGTATGTCACCGTGACGACAGGAATCGGCATGTTGATCTCCACATTCACCAGCAGTCAGGTGGCAGCGGTCTTTATCACGGCGATTATTACAATCATGCCGACCATCCAGTTTTCCGGGCTTTTACAACCGGTCTCGACACTGGAAGGACGGGCACGGCTCATCGGCTCGATCTGGCCGACGACGTATTACATGCACTCCAGTGTGGGTGCTTATACCAAGGGGCTGAGTGCGGGATTAATGATGCAGGACCTCATTTTTCTCGCCTGCTGTATTCCGATTTTGTGGCTGGTCAGCATGATCGGTTTAAGAAAGCAGGAACGATGAACTCCACTTCCCTGCTGAATATTCTCTGGCTCGGACTGAAGGAACTCCGCAGCCTGTGCAGCGACTATGTCATGCTGCTGTTTGTGATCTATGCCTTCACCGGAGCGATCTATATTCAGGCCACCGGGACTTCCAGTGAAGTCAACAATGCGTCGCTGGCGTTTGTCGATGAAGATGGCTCAGCACTTTCCAAGGAACTTCTGAATGCCTTCTACCCGCCCCGTTTTCAGTTGCCGGTATTGATTTCGGCCAGCGAGGTGGACGATGCCATGGACCGGGGCGAGTTTATGTTTGTCGTGGTGATTCCCTCCCGATTCGAACTGGACCTGAAGGCAGGCCGATCTTCCAGCATTCAATTGAATATTGATGCGACAGCCATGCAGCAGGCCGCCGTGGGTTCCGGATATATCAGGAACATTATCAACGGTCGTGTCGCGAATTATCTTTCAAGAACCGATCAGACTCCCCCTGCTCCTGTCAATCTGGTCATCCGCAAGCTGTTCAACCCAAACGGCATTTCTTCCTGGCGTACCGGCGTGGTGGCGATCATCAATCAGATCACGTTGCTGACCGTGGTCTTGACCGGAGCGGCGGTCCTGCGGGAGCGGGAACATGGGACTCTGGAACATCTGCTGGTGATGCCTTTGAATGCCTTTGAAATTGCCATGGCGAAAGTGCTGGCGAACGGTCTGGTCATCCTGCTGGCTACAGTAGCATCCATGTTTATCGTCGTGAAATGGGCCTTGCAGGTCCCCTTCGCCGGCTCCGTCCCGCTCTGGCTGACGGGAGTGGTGCTCTATCTCTTTTTCGCGACCGCTCTGGGAATTTTCCTCGGCACGATCTCACGATCGATGGCCCAATTTTCCCTGCTGATCATTCTGGTCGTGATCGTCCTGCAACTTCTCTCTGGAGGCTCGACTCCCGTCGAAAGCCAACCGGTGTGGCTGCAGTACCTGACGTTCCTGCTTCCCTCCCGACATTTCGTCAGCTTCTCGCAAGTGATCATCTACCGCGGCGGCGGCTTGCAGGCGGTCTGGCCCCAGTTCCTCACCGTCGCGGCCATTGGATTGACATTCTTCATCTACAGTTTGAGCCTGTTCAGAAGATCGATCGCCGTCACGAAATAGATTGCCTCGTGCTCTACCGACCGTTCTTGAGATGGGAGACTTTCCATGGCTTTTGCTTGTTTCAAGATGGGCAATCTTCGGGAGGGCGAAGCTCCCAAGGTAGTAGGGTGGGTCAAAGTCGCGCAACGTGATGGTGGGTCGTCGCCAACGGCCGATTGTGCTTGCGGTGGTCTGTGTTCTTTGGAAGTGAATCCTGCGACTGAAGACCCACCACGCCATCCTGAGTGGCGGAAAATGCCGCAGTTTGGGTAAAATGGGAGCCTGTTCTTAGGCAATGAGGTTGGAGAACTTTGCGCAGCTTTCACAATCGGACTTCTGGCAGGTCTAATGATCGGCCTAAACCGGAAATCCGATACCATAAGGGAAAGACACCACGGGGGGTGTCTTGCTGATCGCATGTCTCCAGGATGGATACAAGACGATGCTTCTCTGCGCAGACAGCGTAATTTCAACGCACCAATTGTTCTCGATTGATCGTTCTGTTCTGAAGATGGCGGTTCGCATTCTGTTGCTGGCGACGCCGGTGCTGATGCAACCGGCCGTGTCTTACGCACAGATTGTGCCCGGCACCGGAACGATGATCGTTCAGGACAAATTCGAAGATCCCAACTTTGTCTACACTCCTAATCTGCCGAAAAGCAGCAAGGAAGAAGATGGACAAATCCGTTATCCCCTGGGGGAGAGCAATAACGGGATGTGGTTTGAAAGCCCTAAACGAGGAGCACCCGACTCTGTGAAATGGGTGGAAGCTCCCTTGGGGGCTCTTCCGGGGAGTACCGGATGTTTATATCTGCGATCACGCGATACCGGAGTTCCTGGCTTTCCCGGATTCAACCTCAAAAAATCCGGACTGGCACAGGCTCAGGACGACTTCATTATGCGGGGCCGTCCTCTGTCGGTCGCAAATTCACCAAGTTGCGTCGTTCGGGTTTATCTGCCGGAATGGGAGAACTGGGAACAGCGTAATGGTGTTTCCTTTGGTCTGCGTGCCGGAATGCAGGGACCAATGGAGAAGCAAAAGGAATCCAAGCGGTTATTTGGGCCTCGCTCAAGAACCGTCACCGAAATTGAGCCGTATTATCCCGGATTCTTCATCAGTTTCACGCCAGCAAATACTCCGGGAAACACCACCGGCAAGGCTCACGCCAAGATTCTGTTGCGTGCGGATGAACTGGGACACGAGATGGCCGGTCCAACGATTACCGAACCAGGCTGGTGGACACTGGGGATGTCGGTCACTCCCGATTCCCGAGTTCATTACTATGCTCGAGCCGGTGTCGGAGATCTGACTTCCAAGGATCACATCCGCTCGTCCCTCCCTTACCGAATCCGCGGGACGACCTTCAATACAATCTTCTTCAACGTCTGCTCTGCTGACAACGGAAGCTCGTGGTCGACACCATGGATCATTGATGACCCGAGCATCTATGCCGGGAACGGCTTCTTCGTCCAGCAGGCCGCACAGCAGTAGTTCAGTTCCAGAAATACATGGCAATCTGATACAGAGTCGCCATTGAGCAATTGTGCATTGAGAAGCAAGCACCGTTCGATCAATACACTGAACGCAGAGACACGGGGGCGCAGAGATAAAGTCTTTGCTTCCCCGTGATTCTTTCTCTGCCAGACTCTTATAACCCGGTGTCTTCAAGACGAGCGACATCATTCTGCTACAGTGTGACCCAAATTTGAGTCAACATCCGGACACCATCTTCTCCATGTTGCCTATTCTTTTCTGTCTTCCAGTTAGACTGCGAATTCTGGATTGAGGTTTGCGGTGATTCCTCTGAACTCCTGCAAGTTCTGCCATTCGTGGCAGAACCGGTGTTCAATCTGTAGAGTCAACTTGTTATCACAAGAGTGAGATTCAGAAGTTTTAGGGACTTCTGGATGCTGTGTGCTGTGATGGCAGCTTGAACACGCCGGATGGGAAACACGTCTATGAGGCCTCGGCTTCGCCTGATTTTCGCGATTCACAACCACCAGCCTGTCGGGAATTTCGACGGCGTTTTTGAACAGGCCTATCAGGACGCCTACGAACCGTTCATGGCGGTTCTGGATGACTTCCCGGAAATCCCTGTGACGCTCCATCTCTCCGGGAGTCTGCTGGAATGGCTGGAAGTCCGGCATCCCGAATACATCGATCGGGTGCGTCGCTATCTTGCTGCCGGTCGGATGGAATTACTCGGCGGTCCCTTCTTCGAGCCGATCCTGGCCGCCATTCCCGGTCGGGATCGTGTTGGTCAGATTCAGGCCTATACCCAACATCTGAACGATCTCTTCGAAACAAACGTGCGTGGATTATGGGTCCCTGAACGAGTCTGGGAACCGAATTTCGCCAGTGATATCGTCGACGCCGGTCTGGAATACACCATTCTGGACGACTCCCATTTCCGTTGGGCCGGATTGGGTGAAGACCGTCTGCATGGGTATTTCTTAACGGAGAACGAAGGACGACTTCTGAAAGTCTTCCCGGATGATGAGCCGTTGCGATATGCCATCCCCTGGGCGACTCCGGAAGAGACAATCGCCTACCTGAAAACAATTGCTCAACGGCATCCCGAGACCATTGTTTCGTTCGGTGATGACGGGGAAAAATTCGGTTCCTGGCCCGGGACGAAAGAACACGTTTACGAAAAAGGCTGGCTGCGTGAGATGTTTACAGCATTCCGGGAGAATGCCGACTGGCTGCAGGTTGTCACGATGGCCGAAGCGGTCGATCATGTTCCTCCGCAAGGGAAAGTTTATCTTCCCAATGCCAGCTATCGGGAAATGACGGAATGGGCTCTGCCGACCGATCAGCAACTCGATTACCGCAAAGCGTTCGAACATCTTTCCGAGACACCCGAATGGAAAGAAATCAAGCCATTCTTTCGGGCCGGGACATGGCGTAATTTCCTTGTGAAGTACCCGGAAAGTAACGAGATGTATTGTCGCTCACGTGAAGTGAGTGAGCGTCTGCACGAACTCTCCCGTTCTGATGTCGCCAGAGAATTCCCGGACCTGCTGCAACAGGCCCACATGGATCTCTATCGTGGACAATGTAACTGTCCGTACTGGCACGGAGCGTTTGGGGGGCTGTACCTTCCTCACTTGCGCAATGCCATTTATCGCCATCTCATTGCTGCTGATAACGTTGTGGAGAAACTGAGCGGTCGGGAAGGGCGCTGGGTTGATATTGAAGCTCAGGACTACAATCTCGACGCCCGAAAAGAAGTCCGTCTCGCCGGGGAAAAACTCGTGGCTTACCTCGCACCGGCGCGGGGAGGGCACCTGTATGAACTCGATCTGAGAACCGTGTGCGTCAACCTGCTGGCAACGCTGAATCGCCGCCCGGAACCGTATCATCAGACCGTTCTGGAAGCAGCCGGATCCAGTGATGAAGTGGATGACGTGGCGTTCAACAAGCATGAAGGGGTTCGCTTCAAGCAGGAAGACCTCGATCAGAAAATTGCGTACGACCGCTGGCCACGAAAAGCCCTTGTCGATCACTTCATGAGACCCGATGTTGATCTCCCGGAATTCCAGTTGGGTAAAGGGGAAGTGGGAGACTTCGTTCTCGGCGTCTATGAAACCCGCCTGCGCCATTCTGATACCCGGGTCGAAGCGGTGATGACCCGTGAAGGCCAGATGGAAGACCACTGGATCAAGGTTGAAAAGACAGTGGCACTCGACTCCGGCAACGGAAGTCAGCTTGAAGTGACGTATGAACTGAGTCAGCTTCCGCCCGGCGTGCCGGTTCATTTCGGTGTCGAGTTCAATTTCGCCGCGATGCCCTCCGGAGCGAATGATCGGTATTACTACAACGGTCACGGAGCCCAACTGGGGCGACTGGAAACCGTGCAGTCACTTCCCCCGTTGCTGCGGATTGGACTGGTCGACGAATGGCTCGGTGTCGACGCCTCTCTGGAGTTCACGCATCCGGCCGAATGCTGGACGTTCCCGATTGAAACCGTCAGCCAGAGTGAGGGGGGATTCGAGGCAGTTCATCAAAGCTGCGTTGTGGTTCCCCATTGGCGGTTCATCCCGGATCAGACCGGACGCTGGCAGGTTCGCATCCAATTGACGGCCGACACCTCCATCGCCCACGCACGAAAACTGGCCGGAACCGCAACCGCGAGGGCATCGACGTAGGCCGGGAAATTCAGAGGGATCACCAAAAAAGGTCACGGTTTAGTTAGCGGTCTGAAGCTGAGATGGTCAGGGTAGCCTCGATTGCAAGCAATCGCGGCTCCCCAATGGCAACTTCACTCGGCTAAATGTGATCCAAAAATAGAGAACACGGAATCGCATTCCGGAACGAATCCATAGACCATTCTGGTTCGGCGTCTCGATAGAAATCGATTCCTTTCAGAGAGATATGTCGCACGCGAAGAAATCTTGGGAGATGCGTCCTATTACTCATGGGGCGAACCCTTCTCGCGGTACAATCGTTGTATTTGGACCTGTTTCCGCGAAAAAGTCCTTGCGAAGTTGAATCGCTGGCAGAGTTTTTGGTCGCACCGCTTAAGACCTTGGCCTAGAGTCGAGGAGAACCGTGTCACATTGACACACTTTCCACAACTTACGAGTGAGGCCTGCCGTGTCTTCTGTCCCACGATTCGTCCCTGAAATGTCCGCCTTGAAGAAGGACTGGATCTGGTTTCTCGCGCTCGGACTGGCGTTGTCTCTGTTTGGTGCGTTCGCGATTGCTCTTCCATTTGTGGCGACGGTTGAATTCGTCACGATTCTGGGAATTCTGATTCTGGTTTCCGGGGCCTTTCTGGTCGTGAGTGCCTTTCAGGCCGCACGCTGGAAGGGGTTTCTCCTGCAATTGCTGATCGGCGTGTTGTACCTGGTCAGTGGATTTCTGATTCTGGAGAACCCCATCGAAGGGGCCGCCGGACTGACGTTAATTCTGGCCGCCGTGTTTTTGACCAGTGGCCTGTTTCGAATTGTTGTCTCTCTTGTTGAGCGTTTTCCCGGCTGGGGCTGGGTCTTGCTGAATGGGGGCGTCAGCTTTGTTCTCGGACTGGTGATCTGGCGACAGTTCCCCGAATGCACACTCTGGATTATCGGGCTGCTGGTCGGGTTTGAACTGCTGTTCAACGGATGGGCCTGGATTATGCTGGCCCTGTTCGTCAAGAACCTGCCGGATGCCGATCAACACGAATCAGAGTCAATCCGATTCTAATGCGCAACAAGTCATGAACAGAAGAAGTCATCGATCCCGTTTTGCATGCCAGATCACCGGGACGACACGGGCCAAGCGTCATTTCGCAGGATGAAAGTCACGACAATGAATGCAACGATAACACCAGTCAGAGACCATGCTCGGTTGACCAGCGAATTGCGGTCACGGGAGTGTCATACACGGTTTCTACTGGTGGGAGTATGTGCCTGGATCAGCGCGTGCCTGCTGCTGGCCGGCTGGATTCCCGAAATGAATCACAGTATGAGCTTTGTCTGGATGATCAGCGGGCTGACCGGTCTTTGTGCGGCGATTGGACTGGCGGAGTCTATTAAGGTCGATGCGAAAGTCCAGGAGAATCTGCTCAGTGCCTATCTGCACGCCGCCACAACAGACGGATTGACCGGAGTCGCCAACCGCCAGGCCCTCGACAACATGCTGGCCACGCTGCTGAATTCTCCCAAGTCGAAAAAGAGACAGCACTGTATGGTGATGATGGATATCGACCATTTTAAAGTCTTCAACGATCAATGGGGACATCAGGCCGGAGATTCGGTGTTGCACTGTGTCGCCCGGAAGTTAAGCGAGCTTTTCAAAGGAGACGCCTTCGTCGCCCGTTATGGGGGTGAAGAATTTGCGATCGTCCTGTCAAACTGCTCGTTGAAGAATGCTCAGGAACAGGCGGAAGCCTGTCGAAAATCGATCCGGGAAAATGTCTGTCATTTCCGTGACAGGACGTTTCGGGTCACCGTGAGTTGCGGGGTGACGGAAGCCTTTCCGAGCGATTCACCAGATTCACTGACACAACGGGCCGACTTCGCCCTGTATACTGCCAAGCGATTAGGACGTGACATGGTCTGGGTTGACGGGATGGATCTCCGCGAAGCAGGTCAGGTTCCGGCTGAGTTCCCGTTGAACAGCTCACATCCCGGTGGAATGGCTTCCGCGACATCGGTTGCCCAGCTCAATCGCACCATCATGGAGACCGTCGTCGAGATCCCGGCATAACGAACAGTGGTGAATAATCCTGCCTAGAGCAGTTTGCTCTACCATCTGCCCGCGCAGCGCGCGTTTTGACAGGAAAAACGCTGCACTCCGCGTGGAGGGGACGGGGAAGTTATTTGCAAGTTGCTCTAAAGCAAGCCGTTCAATTCTCGTGGGTCGTTGAAAATCGACCAGCGGGAGTCCGGCAAATGGGCCAGTCGGGCGGCGACCGTTTCGAGAGACGTTGCTCCGTGTCCGCAGTTGCGGATCGCGATATGTCGAACCTGCTGGCCGAACTGTCGGGCCACCTCTCCATACAGTTCGGCGTCCCGTTCTCCTGAATCACCACAAAAAACGAATTGACGATGAGGGTAGAGTCGCAGCAAGGTTTCGATCGCGAGTTGCTTCGAACGAAACGCGGCTTCGCGAGTACGGTCTCCTCGAAAATCCCTCAACCGGACATGACGCAGATGCAGGGTTCCTGTGGGAAAAGAATCGGTCGATAACCAGTCGACGAGCGGAGAATACAACGGCCAGGGGCTGGCCGAGACGTAATGAAAATGCACCCCGGACTTAGCCCATTGCTGGTAGAGTTCCCGCATTCCGTCGATGGATTGAAACTCCCGCGTGAAGGTGTTCGCCAGCAACTCTCGTCGATTCTGCACGTTCGACACTTTAATCGTGTCATCAATATCAGAGATGAGAGAGACGCCTTCGGGAGAAATCAATTCCACTTCCCCGGTAAACAGTCGGGAATCCGCTTCCGGCAGGCGTGTGCAAAATTGCACGAAACGTCGGCCGTAATGATCGACCTGAATGCTGGCTTCGAGTTCGGCGGCCGGAATGGTGATCGTGGTTTCAAATTGACCGTTCGGCAAGGTGTCTGACAAGCGGAACGACTGCTCGGCAATGGCGATCGGGACTGATCTCCCTTTCTTTCCGTCCTGAAGAAAAAGTCGGGCACGATCATGGAAACGTCGCCGGACATCGATCGCGTTTTCCGGTTTGACGATTCGCTTGAAGAGTTGCAGCAGCACTCCTTTTCGGATGCGACTGTGAGAGGCGGCAAAGATGCTCCCTCGAATCTGCAGATGCCAGCAATCTCCCAGCGGGCTGTAGTTCCCACAACTGCGATAGAAAACCACCATTTCACGAGGTTGAACTTCTCGTGCGGCGGTTTTCTTTTCTTGTCGGGGACTGAACGGCTTACTCATAAATGAGATCATTATCGCGGAGAATCGGGTTGGAGATCAATCATCCAATCGGGGACGGCGGCGGGATTGCTTCACATCAGATCGTTGTTGCTTGTTTTTCAGTCGAGCTTCAATGATCCGTCTCGGGACTTTTGTTTTTCGTCGGGGACGAGGAGGCTGGGCCACCTGGGCGATGAGGTCCTTCAGTCGATCCAGACAATCCTGTCGATTCTTTTCCCGATCCCGGAATCGGTCACTGTGAATTCGCAGGTATCCCGCTTTGGAAATTCGTCCCTGCTGTGCGGCAATCAGACGTTCCAGAACATCGGCAGGCAAGCTCTGGCAGTCGGCGACCCGCCAGGCGAGTTGAACCTGAGAATTGACCTTATTGACGTTCTGTCCTCCCGGCCCTGAACTGCGGACATACGCAAACCGCAACTCCGAAATCGGAATTGAGAGATTGCGGTCAATCAACAGGTCTGGATCGCGAACGGCCATGTTCTTTGTGTCAGTCTCAGCAAATTCCAAGAGAAAGTCGAAGTGGAAATCAGAATACAGACCATTTGAAAGTCGATACTCCAACGCCTCATTTTCGCTGATTCCCCTAACCTCTTCAATCCTCTCTTCCGGTCAGTTTTCTGAATGGAAGAAATTGCGGGAATGAGGTTCTGTCATTGATCTTTATCGAACATTTCCTCTTGGAAGCCGGGAAGAGACTGCCAAATCGGGATGAAGATCGAAAACCGGGGAAGGATTTTTCCGGTCCGGCGAATTCCGAAACAGAAGTTCATTTGCCGGGTCATTGCCGGAAAATGCAGAAGAACCACGGAATGGACGGAAAACACGGAAATGAAGAGACGAGAAGGTGGTCTGTTGAAAACCAACTGCTGTTTCAGAGGATCACCAAATTTCTTCATGACTCATTTTCTTCATTCCTGTTCCGTAATTTTCGTCTTTTCCGTGGTGAATCATTCGGATGAAGGATTTCGCTTATTTTCGCGTGGTCAGCCGAAAACTCCAGATCCAAAAAGCAAACCGCCCCCAAATTTCAGGGGGCGGTTTGCTTGGAAGTGTCAGTCAGTCTGCTTTATCCGGTAAAGCTTCTGCTTGTTTCGCGATTGGCAATTTCCGGGAGGGCGAAGCTCCTGCTGAGCCGCATAAAGATCACGCTTTCCATGGTTTGCGGCTCGGCAGGATCCTCGCCCTCCCAAGTGATTTTCAATAAAGCGAAAGCCCTGCCTCATCCCGCCTTCGCTTGATCCAGCGACTGGTGCTGATTCAGTTTGTTGTACAGCGTTTTCAGGGCGATTCCGAGTTCATCGGCGGTTTTCGGTTTGTCACCACGGAACTTTTCCATGGTCTGCAAGATGACTTCCATTTCGATTTCTCGAAGAGTCATGGTATGCCCGAAGTTACCAATGTCAAATGGCTTATCGTTCGCCGCATGGCGACGGGAAACGCTGGTGGGCAGGTCTTCCGGTTGAATTGTCTGACCGTCGGAAAGGATCACGGCATGCTCGATGGCATTTCCCAGTTCCCGAATATTTCCCGACCAGTCGTGACCGCGTAACACCTCAATCGCTTCCGGCGAAAGCAGATTCTCCGGCAATGAACTTCGTTTCATATGTCGCATGGCCAGAAAGTGAGCCAGCGCCGGAATATCGTCTTTCCGTTCCCGCAGAGCAGGCAACCGGATTTCAAAGGTGTTCACCCGGAAGAAGAGATCCTCTCGGAATGTCCCTTCTCCCACCATGTCTTCCAGATTCCGATTGGTCGCACAAACGACCCGGACATCGACAGTGAAGGCTTCGTTCTCACCGACACGGCGGACTTCCCCGGATTCCAGGAATCGGAGGAGTTTCACCTGCATCGCTTTGTCGAGTTCTCCCAGTTCATCGAGAAACAACGTTCCGCCGTTCGCGACTTCAATGAGTCCCTTGCGGGGGGTATCGGCTCCGGTGAAGGCTCCTTTTTTGTGCCCGAACAGTTCACTTTCGACCAGATTCTCCGGCAACGCCCCGCAGTTCACTGCGACAAACGGCATTTTGGAGCGATGACTGTGTTCATGAATACTCCTGGCAACCAGTTCTTTTCCGGTTCCGGTTTCGCCGAGGATGAGAACACTGGAATCGGTGGGAGCGATTCGTTCGACCAGTTTCTTCACCCGTCCCATGGCGATACTTTCGCCGACGAGTTGAGTTTTTCCACGAACAGTCTGAAGCTCGCTTTCGAGTGCAGCGGCACGATTGGCGAGAGTCCGCTTTTCAGCCACTCGTTTCAGAACGCTGTCAATTTCAACGATTTTGTAGGGTTTTCGCAGAAAGTCGTACGCTCCCAGACGGATCGCACGAATGGCATCATCCATGCCGCCGTGACCGGTACTGATAATGACATCGGTGTCGGAACCTGCCTTTTTCAGATGCTCGATGACAGCCCAGCCGTCAACTTCCGGCATTCGGAGGTCGACAATCGCCGCGTCGAATGCATTCTCGGACAGAGCTTCCAGCGCTGCCTTACCGCCGTCGACGATCGTGACGTCATGTCCGATCCGTTGAAGCTCTTTCCCCATGACCATTCGGATGGGGGCTTCGTCATCCACAAAAAGCAACCGTAAACGACGGGCGCCTGTTGCTCCCGCGTCGTCCGTCCGTGACGACATATCGAATCCTATCGTTGCGAGAACAGCCTCAAATGAAGCTGTCTGATCAAGTGGGCTATCATCTCTGAAGTCGCTACCGGGACACGTGTTACAGCCTGGTTCCAAACCATGTGTACACGTGCGGATCCCTGCATGACCACGTTGGTCTCACCTCAGGGATGGTGATTGCGGGGGGAGGAATATCAGAATCGGAAAAGTGTGTAAATTCGAGTCTGCCGGTTCGCTCCAGATTATTTTGCTGACTTTTGTGGAATCAGGCAAAATTTCTGGAAGAGAACCACGATCTGAAAAGGTGTCTCGATCCGAACTTCCTGCATCACATCGAGTCTCACAACCATTCTGATACCGTGCAACGACTACTCACGAGGGGGATTTCAGATACACTGAGACACGACCTGAACTGACAGGCTGCTACTCCTGTGCCTCAGGAACAGGAGCACCCACCCCGGTGAGAGTCCGGGAAAGACACCCTACCAGGAGCCTCCCCCATGGCCAGACATGTCGTCCTTGTTTCCGTTCCCGGCTTGCGACGTGAAGACGTTGCTCACATGCCGAATCTGGGACGACTCGTCTCTTCCGGCACGATCTCGACTTTGGCCCCCACTTTCCCCGCCGTGACCTGTCCGGTTCAAGCGAATATGACCACCGGTGTCGGCCCCGAGGAACATGGCATCATCGCCAATGGATTCTTCTATCGGGACAAAGGGGAGGTGGAAATGTGGACGGCCTGGAACAGTTGTTTCGAAGCTCCACAGATCTGGGAACGTCTGCATCAGCATGACCCCGAGATTACCTCGGCGGTCTGGTTTCCACTTCATTCGAAAGGAGCCAAGGCAGACTACATCTGCACTCCCGCCCCGATCCATAATCCCGATGGTTCCGAGTCACTCTGGTGTTATACGAAGCCGACGGAACTGTATGGCGAGTTTCGTGATCAGCTGGGTCACTTTCCGTTGATGCACTTCTGGGGACCGCTCGCCAACATCAAATCGACCGACTGGATCATCGATTCCGCAGTGGTTGCCGCAAAGAAGTTTCAACCTCGTTTCTCATACATTTATCTGCCCCACCTGGATTATGCGGCTCAGAAAAATGGCCCGAACAGCCCGGAAGCATTGAAGGCGGTTGTCGATCTGGACAACTCGCTGGGACGCCTGCTTCAGGGATTCAACGACGCCGGTTTGACAGACATCCACTGGCTCGTGGCGAGCGAGTATGTCATCAACGAAGTGGATACCGTGATCTATCCCAATCGCCTGCTGCGCGAAGCGGGGTTGCTAGCCTTCCGTGAAGAAAATGGAAAAGAACAACTCCTCCCAGGGAAGTCTCCCGCCTGGGCTCTTGTTGACCATCAGCTGGCACATGTTTTTGTGAACGACCCGGACGACATTGATCTGGTCGCAGACAATTTCCGCGATCACTCCGGGATTGAGCATGTTCTTGTCGGAGAGGAACGGAAGAACTTTTCGCTGAATCATCCCCGTTCCGGAGAAATTGTTCTCATCGCCAAACCGAATGCCTGGTTTGCCTATTACTGGTGGGAAGATGACAACAAGGCTCCCGACTATGCGCGCACAGTCGATATCCACAAGAAGCCCGGTTACGACCCCGTCGAAATGTTCATCGAAATGCCAGCGCGAACGATTCCTCTCAATGCGTCACTGGTGAAAGGCTCTCATGGGGCTCCAGCCGATGACGAGTCTCGTAAAGGAGTGCTCATCTCCTCGTCCGGATTGCCAGACGCCGAGTATCACGATGTGGATGTCGCCGGGATTGTGCTGAAGGAATTTGGAACGTCCATGTAATGTGTCCATCTGTTTAAACCCCTCGTTCCCAAGCTGGAGTTTGGGAACAAGATTGATCTGGAACGTCATTAAGATGTGTTCGTCTGTATATGTTCCAGGACTGAAACTCTGAATTTTCGGTCAATTTTCCTCAACATCGACGTCGATTTCTGCTTAGAATAGAAGTCGACGTTGATGGATTTGTCCCGCCCCGTTTCATCCCTCCCTCCGGTTGGTTTCAGTATGGCTTCTGCGTCTTCTCAACACCGCAGTCTGTCGTTTCACGTTTCATTACCGAATGGAACGTTGCCTCATCTGTGCGTAATGGCATTCACGATGACGGTCTGCATCGCGGTGTTCGGTATTGCGACCGCACAGGCCAGTCCGGAAGAAGAATACTTCGAAACGAACATTCGTCCGTTGCTGGCCAAGCGCTGTTTCGAATGTCATGGGGAAAAACGGCAGGAATCCGATGTTCGCATGGACCGTAAGGTCGGTGTTTTCGGGGCCGGAGCGGGGGGACCTCTGGTGCTTCCCGGCAAGGTGGACAGCAGTCGTCTCTGGCAGGTCATTCTCCATACGGATGATGACGTCCAGATGCCCCCGGACAACAAGATGCCGCCGGAAGAACTGGCGGTCATTAAACACTGGATCGAACGGGGTGCTTACTGGCCGGAAGACAAACATCAGGCCGGCGCCATTGGTTCTCAGCCTCGCAATGCTGACGGAACGTTCAACTTCATAGAAGCGGTCAATCAGCATTGGGCCTACCGTCCAATTGAAAATGTTCCTGTTCCTGAAGTAAAGAATGGAGCGAACGTTCGAACACCGATCGACCGGTTCATCGCAGAAAAACTGCAGGAACAACAACTCGATTTTTCCCCGCAGGCATCTCGTGAAACTCTCATTCGCCGGATTGCGATGGATTTGACCGGGCTCCCTCCCACCTTTGAAGAAGTCCAGGCATTCGTCAGTGATGAACATCCCGACGCCATTGCTCATCTTGTCGACCGGTATCTCGCGAGCCCTGCTTACGGTGAACGGTGGGGACGCCACTGGCTCGATATCGCTCGTTATGCCGACACGAAGGGATACGTCTTCACAGATAACCGCTACTATCCTTATGCCTACACCTATCGGGACTATGTCGTTCGGGCGTTGAACGACGACGTCCCATACAACCAGTTTGTTCTTGAACAACTCGCTGCCGACCGGCTCGGTTTTGCCGAGAATGATTCCCGGCTGGCCGCTCTCGGGTATCTGACTGTCGGCAATCGTTTTCTGAATCGGATCCCGGATATTATTGACGATCGTATCGACGTCATCACTCGGGGATTAATGGGAATGACGGTCGCCTGTGCCCGCTGTCACGATCACAAATACGATGCGATTCCCACTGCCGATTACTACGCTTTGTACGGTATGTTGAACAGTTGCTTTGAACCGGAAATGCCCCCTGTGATTGGTACCGTCGATGAATCGACTCCGGAATACAAAGCATTTGCCACCGAACTCGCCAAACGGGAAAAGGAACGAGACGACTTCATCAACTCCAATCACGAGAAGTTGACCGCTCAACTCACTGATCGCGCTGCGGATTGTGTGCTGGGAGCCGCCAAATTATTGAAGTTGATCCCGGAAGAAGGAATTCCATACGCCGACAAAGAGCCGCGAGTGAAACTTCAGGAACGCTGGAAAAACCTGATTGAACAACAGACAAAAGAGAAAGATGTCCCTGCAGTCTGGATCGCCTGGAAAGCTCTGATGGCGATTCCGGATGCCGATCTTGCTGCTGATCCGGCCGGGAAACTGGCACCGGTTTTGGAGAATGAATCGGTTCCCGCGGTGATCAAAGAAAAGCTTCAGGCATCTCCTCCGAAATCTCACCTCGAGGTTGCTCAGGCTTATGGTCAGGTCTTTGCTTCCATTGTTGAAGAATGGAAGAAAGCCCGGGCTCAGGAGCCGCCGCTGGATGCGCTGGCTGATGCAAATCAGGAGATTTTACGAAAAACTCTGTTCGGCCCGGGTTCTGTTTCAGACGTTCCTGGTGGAGCAGGGTCGGTTCTGTTTGAACGTGACCAAAACGATAAAATTCGTACTCTGAGAGCCAAGATCAACGACTGGTATGCCCAGTCACCGGGGGCTCCGGCCCGGGCCATGGTTCTGCTCGACAAAGACAAACCATCCAATGCCAAGATCTTCGTACGAGGAGATCCGAATCGTCAGGGAGATGTTGTGAAGCGACATGCTCCACGCATCCTTCAACCAGAAGCGGAACAGCCGTTTCAGGATGGAAGCGGTCGGCTGGAACTGGCCAGGGCGATCATTGCGGAATCGAATCCACTCACCGCCCGAGTGATTGTGAACCGGGTCTGGTCTTTGCATTTCGGATCAGGTCTGGTCGAATCGGCCAGTGATTTCGGGTCACGTGCGGAACCGCCGACACATCCCGAATTACTCGACCATCTGGCTTGGACGTTCATGAATGACGATGGCTGGTCGTTGAAGTCGCTTCATCGCCGGATCATGTTGTCCCATGTCTATCTGCAGGAAAGCAATGATCGTCCAGAGATGGCAAAAGTCGATTCCGTAAATTCTCTTTACTGGCGACAGAACCGCCAACGGGTCAGTTTTGAAGCGATGCGGGATTCCATGCTTTCCGTTTCGGGAGAATTGGATCTCGTCGTTGGTGGCCGTCCGATGCAGTTGGAAAGCGAAGAACTCAAACGCCGCCGAACCGTCTATGCGTTGATCGACCGGAACAATCTTCCGAGTCTGTTCCGTACGTTTGATTACCCGTCGCCCGATGCATCGAGTCAGGGGCGGCCCTTAACAACGGTTCCACAGCAGACCCTGTTCCTTATGAATTCCCCCTTCGTGGAATCGATGTCCATGAAACTGGCGGAACGGATTCGTCAGCAGAGTTCAGAACCGGCCGGTCAGGCGGAGCAGCTCATCAAACAGGTCTTCTCCCGTGCTCCCAAATCGGGCGAAGTCGAAGTGTTGACAGCTTACCTGGAAACACATCCGCTCGAACAACTGACACAGGCTCTGCTGATGACCAATGAGTTTATGTTCATCGATTAGGAGCGGGAAAAAGACTAAATCCAAAATTCTAAGAACCAAAATTTTCCCCTCTCGGGTGGCCCCGATTGCTTGCAATCGGGGCGGCGGAGCCGTGAGAGGCCGCAAACCTGATGCTCGCTCCCCCCAGAGCACCTTTCAATTCAGAACGATTCCTCACCTGTCTACGAGCCGCTCTGGAGTCTGCAAAGCGTAAACATTGGCCTCGTATGGCTGCGCCACCCCGATTGCGAGCAATCGGGGCCACCCGACGACGAAGGAGTTATTCAGCAAGAACTTTGAGTTGTTTTCGTAGTGCCTCTGGAAGATATTTGTCAGCGTGCTGATTGGCGCGATTCAAGTCATCAAGTTCGATCGCTTTTCGGGAGGCATCTGACGCCGATTCTCCCGCCGCTTCCTGCGCCACGGCCAGTTGAGCCCACAGCGGTGCGAACGCCGGGTAACGTTCGATTCCAGACTGAAACGCTTCCACGGCCCGTCGGGCGTGATCGGAACTGGAATCAGACCGGGACCGTTCCATGAACCATTCCCCAAGAATCAGCCAGCGCTTCCCGGCAACCGGATCACGCTGAATGGCCTGTGTCTGCAGTTCAACGGCGGTTTCGAACAGACGATCATCACTCCGGTCCCGTTTCCATCGCTGGAAGAACAGCATCGCCAACTGCTGCAACGGTTCCGGAGAAAGGGAATCGGCCGTAATGGCTTCTCGCAGCAGTTGCTCTGCGGAACGGGTATTTCCCTGAGATGCAAACGCGGTCCGACCGCGTTCTGTCAGAATCGATGTTGTCAGAACGGGAAGCAAGCCAGTCCAGACACACCCTACGGCCGCAATCAATCCAATCACCGCCGCAGCATTGAGACGAATCTGTCGGGCAGGTTGGATAGTGGATTGAATCGGAAGCAGGAACAGGATCATCAATAGCAGCAGTTGCAGAATCGCAGGCATGCCGAGTCCGCCTGCTCCAAGAAGATGGATGAACAAGGCTCCGCATGCGGCAAGTGCGGTCTGTCGGTTCGCTCCCAGAACAGGGACCAGCCAGTGCAGCAGGAAGAGGCTGAAAACCCAGAGTCCGGCCAGTGCGAGAATCGTCCGATCGGTGAATCCTTCAAAGAGCCACTCTTCCGCGAAGATCAGCCCGCATGCCAGTAACCCTGTGGAAAACGCCGCGATGATGGGGAAAGGAGAAGTGGGCGATGGGCTCGGCTCCGGCGGAACCAGATTCCGACGAAACCAGACAAAGACCAGGACCAGCACTCCTGCCAGTGCGAGCACTCCTCCCTGCGACCAGGCATCCAGAAGGAAATTATGCGGGTCGAGAATCTCTTCACTCGATCCGGGGAGTTTGTGTTTCAGGTAATGCTGACGGAAGTTTCCGGGACCAACTCCAAAAACAGGGTGTTCACTGATCACCCCACGGGTTCCCTGCCAGTATTCAAGACGATATTGCAGGCTCTTCGGGGCTTCGCTGATCACTTCCCGGTCGAGTCCTCCCGACCAGAAAAGAAGACCGGCCATGAGGAGCAGAAATGCCAATATTCCCCCGATGATTCGTAGTCGACGGGGTGTCCAGAAAGTGCGTCCTCCTCCCGCCAGAATCGCCTGACAGAGAATAATCAGAACAACACCGACGATGGCCGTTCGACTTTTTGTCAGCAGCAGGCAGGTGATGATCAGAATCGTGACCGCCGCTGCAATGACCTGAGATCGTGTATTTGACTCCTGCCGGAACGCACGAATCATGGTTTCCAGCGAGAGGAAAAAGCCGACGATCAGCAACGCCGCAAACGAGTTCGCCAATGCGAAACGTCCAATCGGTTCAACACTGTAAACAGCCCGATTGAGAAACGCCGTTCGTCCAGACTCATCAAGTGAAAGGAACTCGGTTCCGTAACTGGCAGCAAGTTCGTTGAATCGCTGTTGTTCACTTGAAGAGAGGGATTGTCGTTGCTCGGTTTTGATTTTCAGTTCGACCAGTTCGGTCAATTGCCGTCCCTGTTGTGGATACCAGATCAGATGCTGCCAGATCCCGAACAGGGCGAGCGTCAGACAAATCCCCAGGAGTGCCCGCGTCATCAGTCGACGGAGATGGTGCGAACGGAGCAGGTCTCGGAGAACGAACCAGGTGGCCCCGATTGACCCCCATTCCCAGAATCCATTCAATGCGGCGCGGCGATCCCCTTCGCCAAGCAGCACCAGCACTGCCGCGAGACAGTTCCCACCGATCAGCAGCAACACTCCGAGATCTGCCAGATGAAATTGAGGCGGGTGCCACCCCTCCTGTCGGGCGAGCCACCAGCAGCGAATAGACGCCAGAACTAGCCAGCCTGCGGCAATCCAGAGTGTCTGCCCCTGTTCACTCCCTTCGGTGGGAACCAGTAACCGGACGAGAACCAGTGCCGTGACAAGAATGTCCCAGTAACTCCACGAGAGACCGGAATCGGCAACCTTGTGTTGCGACGGAGCATTTCGTGATGGAGACCGAGGTTTAGCCAAGGGGAAAATCCATAAAAAATGGTCACCGCGATTGTTCGGCGAAGACCAGTACTCTGTCAGGAACCAGTGTCACGCATTTCTCACGGTAGAGCAAACCCCTTTCGGCTGATAGTCTTTTCTAATACATTTCCTGCATCACTCACAACGGAATCTGAAATAGAAAGAGTCAGGGGTTCATGCCGGAAGGCCCTCTTGGGAAACGGTCTCGCAGTCCACGTTCGCAGTCTGGAAAAGGGGGAACGTCCGGACCATCGGCACGCTGGCTGGCTTTTCTGGCGGTTCAATCCCTCATGCAACAGGGACGCTTTGTTTCAAAGTCACTCGACGACCTGTTCACACAGTTTCCAACCCTCCCGCGTGACCGCCATTTCGCCACGGATCTCGCGTCTGAAACGGTGAGACGGGGCGTCACGCTCGACACGATTCTTTCCCGCTACGTCACTCGTGATCGGGAGAACGTCGAAGAGGAGCTGTGGCTGCTGCTGCAACTGGGCTGCTGCCAGTTACTGTTCCTGCCGCACATTCCTCCGCATGCTGCGGTTCATGAAACGGTCTCCTTATGTGACCGGCTTCAAAAGCCCCGAGCGAAGGGATTCATCAACGGCATCCTGAGAAATCTGGAACGGGAGATGAGTCTGCTGGGGCCTGTTGCCGGTGAAACCGACGACGTGACCGTGATGTCACTCGACAAATTAAGTTCGCAGTTACTTCCCATTCATGAACTGCGTGGCGCTCACAGTGGCTGGCGGACTGTTTCGTTTCCGCGACCGATGTTCTCTGATCCTGCGAAACAGCCGCTTGATTATATTGCCGAAGTCACCAGTCTCCCGATCTGGCTCATCGAACGCTGGTCGAAAGAAGAAACGAATCTCGACCGACTGCTGGAACGGGGACTCTGGTTCACCACTCCCGGGCGTGTCTCCTTAAGGGTAAATCTCGAACAGACCACGCGCGACGCCATTCTCGACGAACTGGATGAAGCAGGCGTTCGTGCTGAATCGGGGGAATTGCCGGAATCGATCGTCCTGGCGGGGTCCATCTCTCCGACAGAGTTCCGCAGTTTTCATGATGGGGGATTCAGTGTGCAGGATGAATCGGCGATGTCGGCAACCGATTTACTCGCTCCTCAACCGGGAGAATCCATTCTTGATCTCTGTGCCGCTCCCGGAGGAAAGACCTGTCATATTGCCGAACGACTCAACGGCACCGGCAAAGTCATGGCGTGTGATCTCTCGGAAACCCGATTGCGTCCCATTCGTGAAAACATTGCCCGTTTGCAGTTAACAAACGTGGAAGTGGCCCGTGTGGCGGATGATGGTCACAATATCCCATTTGGCCCCTTCGACGCAGTTCTGATTGATGCTCCCTGTTCCAATACGGGAGTGTTAGGAAAACGCCCGGAAGCCCGATGGCGAATCACTCCGTCGACATTCCTGGAATTAATTCCACTGCAACGCAGACTTCTGGAAGACGCCATTCAAAGGGTGAAGCCGGGAGGTCGGGTGCTTTATTCCACCTGCAGTATCGATGGTGTGGAAAACATCGAACTTGTCGAGTCGGTTTTGAAATCCTACCCGGATGTCAAACTGGTCTCACAACGCCGCCACGAACCCGGCGCCCCGTCCGATGGAGGCTATCAGGCGCTATTACAGAAGGAGAACTGAGCCGGACTTTGCTGCTTGATAATGACATTACTTCCAAGTCTATTCACATAGAAGCAAGGGGTCAGGATTCAGGGGCCAGGGATCAGAAAAAGGCTGGAAATTCATGCCATTTCCTACCCACTACCCACTACCCACCACCCACTTCTCTCCTATTCAGATCAAACTTGGAAGTACTGAATGAAGAAGAGGGAGAGGAGACTCACGTAAAGGCGCTCAGACGCAAAGAGTTTTCGTTCGACGTCTTTTATGAATTCATCTTCATGATTTCAGGGACACAGAGGAAGATTTGCTGTTCAGAATCGCCTCCCCTTTATCCTTTACCAGAGAATTTCACTGCAATTTATTCGTCTGATTCGTGATATTCGTGGTTGATAAAATTGCCCACATCGGCCATGAAGCAAGGACCATAAAGAACAGCGTTGTGCTGACTCTTAGCGCCTGTGTGTGAGTCTCCTCTTTTTTCTCAGCATGGAAATTGTGATCCTGATGCAGGTGTTTTGCGTTGAAGATGATGATGTCAAATAGACCGAAGGGGTGACGATGCTGTTTGCGAGGCTCTTTGGAATCGTTCCGTTTGGAATCGGTGTGACCGCGCTCTGTTTCCTGTGGATGAGTCCATGGGACGAGTTTGGAAGCCCTCCTCTCTTTTTTCGGGTCTTCGCCAGTTTCATCGCCTTGGGATTTGTCCTGTTTGGATTGGCAGCATTCTTTTTGAAACTGCCATCACATCAGAATTTCTTCGACAAGGAGAATTTTCGGGACGGATTCAGTCGAAACCGGAAAGATCGTTTCATTCCCCCCGCAAGAGAAGGGTATATCTGTCTGCACTGCAATGCTCCGTTGGGGCGTCATGCCGATGTCTCTCCGCTGGGAGATGTGAAGTGCGGCCATTGCGGCAAGTGGTTCAATATCCACGGTCGAACCGGTTGATTTTATTTCAACGATAATTCTGCTCTCTATCTCTCTTTTGCGATTCGTCAACCAGCACTGTTCCGCATTACGCTCTCTTTCGAAAATTTTCTCCCTCAACGTCAGTGGGTAACCTAAAATTCAATTAGAGCCTCTGGTTCTTCAAATGAAGTCTTTCGAATTTTTCCCCACGCCGGTTGAGAATACGGGTACGTAACGCACGGTTGCTCTTGCAGTTGTGACTGAAGTATCAGGAGAACTCTCATGTTGATGCAGACCGAGATTGAGCGAACGTTTCCCCGAAGTTCTCAAGGACACCGGACTTCACAAGATGCACTGGAACAAGTTTTCGACGTGCAGATGCATGCTTATGAGCATGAACCTTATCTGCCGCGATCGGCACGAGTGGATTGTCTCAATCGTTTGCTGGCGATGATTGAAGAGCATGAAAGTGAAATCATTGAAGCGATTGATACCGATTACCACGGTCGCTCATCTCATGAAACCCGACTGGCGGAACTGTTTGTCGTTCGGAGTGGAATTCTTCATGCCCGAAGATACCTGAAAAGCTGGATGCGCGAACGCCGTGTCCCCACCGGTTGGGCGTTTCTCCCTGGACGAAATCGACTGATCCGTCAACCGCTGGGAGTCGTCGGGGTTGTGTCTCCCTGGAATTATCCGTTGCAGTTGGCACTCTGTCCGACGCTCGCCGCCCTGGCGGCAGGCAATCGGGTGATGATCAAGCCGTCTGAGTTGACTCCTCGATTTTCAGAGTTGCTGGAACGGCTGATCAGCGAAACGTTCGCGGTTACCGAAGTCGCCGTCATCAATGGGGGGCCAGAGGTCGGCGAAGCATTCACCCGACTTCCTTTCCACCATCTTCTCTTCACCGGATCAACTGGAGTCGGACGCAAGGTGGCCGTCGCTGCGGCAGGGAACCTGACTCCGGTCACTCTGGAGCTAGGGGGGAAATCTCCGGTGATTATCGATTCCTCGGCCGATCTGGCATTGGCGGCGAGTCGGATTGCTTACGGGAAATGGATGAACGCCGGGCAAACCTGTGTTGCTCCCGACTATCTGCTTGTTCCCCAAGGCCAGTCGTCGACGATTGCAGAACATCTGACGAAGGCCGTTCGTGGAATGTTTCCAACGGTTCTTCACAATCCGGATTACACGGCCATCATCAATGACAGCCATCTCGCGCGCCTGCGTGGGATGATTGAGGAAGCTCGCGAGAAAGGAAGCGTGATCGTTGAGATCAAATCTGGAGAAGAAGTGTTCGACAAAAGCTCCAATAAACTCCCGCCGACATTAGTTCTCTCTCCTGGTCTGAAGACAAGACTGATGACCGAAGAAATCTTTGGCCCGGTGTTACCGATCATCGAATATAACACGGTCAATGACGCCATCCATTTTGTGAACGAGCGAGAGCGACCACTGGCGTTGTACTGGTTCGGAAAAGACAAAGCCATTCGAGACCGTGTTCTGAAGGAAACCATCTCCGGCGGAGTGACCGTAAACGATTGCCTGTGGCATCTGGCACAGGAAGAACAACCCTTTGGCGGAGTTGGTGCGAGCGGCATGGGGGCCTATCACGGAGAATGGGGCTTCCGGACTTTCAGCAAGGAAAAACCCGTCTTCCACCAGTCTTTCTTCACCGGAAACTGGCTGCTGTACCCTCCCTATGGACGAGTCTTTGAAGCTCTTTACAAGGTACTCAGGAAGATTGTCTGATGTCGGTGATCTGTAAATGATGTGTCGTGTGGTAAGGATGAGAAAAGAAAATCCTTACATGGGGAAATGAATCGCCCGATGCCACTGAGTGACGGCAATTCATGATTCATCCGATGACAGGGCATAAACGAAGTGGCGTTGTGAAGGAGTCACTTCTGCCTTCAGATCGGATTTCCGGAAGTCCTGATACTTCTCGGGAATTGCTGAAACTCCTTTTGAAAAACCTCCCGATGGGAGTTCTTCCCCCGGCGTTTCGATCCAGGATTCGAATTGAATGGAGTAAATTCCCGAGGTGATGCCGTGTCGACTCGCCGACTCGCTCAGCTCATATTGACCGTTACGAATTGCTCCTGACGCAACGGCATAGCCTTCGTCTCCGATAAAGGCGATAAATCCATTAAGAAGAGGGGTTCCATTTAATGTTACCATGCCGGTAACGGGAATGCGGTCTTCATAGTTCCGGTTCTGGCAACTGCTGAATAAACAGAGGGTTCCCAGTAATAATGAAATGTGTGTGAGTTTAGGAAAAATCATAATTAATTGATTCCAGTTCTTACCTGTCAGAAATTACCGACAACTTCACCATCCATGCGATCTCCCAGCTTGCAATAAGTGCGATAATCAATACTGTCGCTGATGAAATGGACCGAACCGTCCACCATCACAAAATGAGCGCCTCCAGGGTGGTAGCTGGCGTGTCCTGTACTGAGCGACCAGTCGCTGGAACTGTTGCTGACAATCGCCTGATTCAGATAAGTGCTGTTCAGCTTGACATGAAACAGTGAGATCGGGATGTTGAATGCCCAGATTGAGCCGTAAGTCGTGTAATGGGGTTTCATCTCTCCCAGCAACATTGTATTGCTGGTGCCGTCAGTCACATCAGAAATAGCAATTCGGCTTACCCCCCGGGCTCCCATGCCTCTGGTGGTATTGGAAAACCGATGCGGAGTGCGCCATCCTCCTTCCCCATCCGAAGAACTCCCCTTATAACAGAAGGACTCCGAGTTGCAGTCTTTGGTTCTTGCTCCGCCATCTGGGGCCATTGGTCCGCCGACGATCCGGTACATTCCTTCCTGAACCCGAATTCCAGAGGGAACCGAATCAAATTGAACGTTATCTACCGTTCGTCCCATTCGGGAAAGAGGATTGCTCGGACAGGTGACAACTGGAAAAAACAGACCGTTCACCGTATCCATGTTTCTGGAACCGTCTGCATTGGTTCCGGAACTGAAAGCGGTCCGTAACCCCAGCTTGAGATAAAGCGGCGCTTGATCGAGATAGGGAAGAATGGATTTGAACCAACAGGATTTTTCGTTGACTCGCAGATAATGATCCGAAGAAGTCAGGTCTGTACTGTCGTCTGAGAACGAAGAAGCAAATGGAAATACCCGGTGTAAATCCTGGTAATTATGAAATGCCAGTCCCAGTTGCTTAAGATTGTTTTTACATTGGCTGCGGCGAGCGGATTCCCGTGCCTGCTGGACCGCAGGCAACAGCAGGGCCACCAGCACTCCGATCACTGAAATCACGACCAGTAGTTCAATGAGTGTAAATCCGTGCAAACGGAGTGAGGCTTTCTTGAACATGAGTTCTGCTTTCGGATTATCAGAAGATGTCCTTTGCATGGTGGATCGAGTCCGTTCTCGTCGTCGGAGAAGTTTTGTTTGCCGCTCTTAGAATTCCCCGAGAACTTCTCCATCCATTCGATCTCCAAGATTACAATAAGTGCGATAATCAATATTGTCGCCAATAAACCGGACGGATCCATCCACAAAGGTGAAATGGGCTCCTCCAGTATGGTAGCTGGCATGCCCAGAACCATTCCCCCAGTCCCCGGAATTATTGCTAATATTCTGGTTCAGCCAAGTGCTATTCAACTTCAGGTGAAATAACGTCATGGGAATATTATAGGCCCAGATCGAACCGTAAATTGTATAATGTGGCTTGGTTTCCCCCAGCAGCATGGTATTACTTGTTCCGTCCGTGACGTCCGATGTTCGGATGGAACTGACACCCCGAGCCGCCATGCCGCGCGTCGCATTCGGAAACTTGTGAGGAGTTACCCAGCCGGCATTTCCGTTTGCTGAATTTCCCTTGTAGCAGAAATCGGCTGCACTCGAGCAATCTTTTGAAGCAGTGGCTCCGATAGGGCCTCCCACGATTCGATACATCCCTTCCTGGACCATGATGGGAGTGGGAGTCGATGGGACCGCCTCAAATGTGGCTTGATTTACGGGTTTACCAGTATGGCTCATCGGGTTGCTGGGGCAGGTTGCAACTGGAAAGTAAAGCCCGTTCACAATATCCATATTTCTGGAGCCGTCCGCATTGGCCGAGGAGCTAAAAGCGGTTTTGATTCCGAGTCGTTGGTAGAGCGCCGACTGGTCGATGTAGGGCAGCAATGATTTAAACCAGCATGATTTCTCATTGACCCGTAAGTAGTTATCCGGAGTGCCAACGGCGCCATCGTCCGAGAACGAGGAGGCAAAGGGAAATACTCCGTAAACATCATGGTAATTGTGGAATGCCAGTCCCAGTTGCTTAAGATTGTTTTTACATTGGCTGCGACGCGCCGATTCACGTGCCTGCTGCACGGCAGGTAGCAGCAACGCTACCAGGATTGCGATAATCGCAATGACGACCAGAAGTTCGATTAATGTGAATCCGCCGCGACCAGAAGTCTGCCGTGGGAACATGGAAATTGCCTTTATTATAACAAGTGAGAAATCGGAAAGAATTCTGTTCAGAGCCTATTTAAAATTAAGGAGCATTTGAGATCACCAATACGCGGGCCTGATCCAGATACTGAGGTGGGGATGCTCCAAAATGAAAGGAAATCGTTCTTTGATCGTCGGAAAGCCAGACGTGGTCCTGATCTGGTTCCAGTCCTCGAAATGCCCCTGCTTCATATGACGTGTTTTCCAAACCGAAAATGCTATCGGTGGAAATCAATTCCGAGGAACTCCCGAGAACTGCGGCAATGGTATCGAAGAAAGAGATTGATCCTCGAGGAGAGATTGATCCCTGATCACCCGGATCAAAGTGGACGAGATAACTACTGACAACGGAACCCGCCGGAATACGAACAGGTCCGTTAATGCTTTTGAGAACCAATTCTTTGTCAATTCGGACTTCCTGCTGTTCCGGAACAACAAGCAAATGATTGAATGTGGAGATTTGACCGCTGCGAAGAGAGGGGACTTGTGCAACGGATGTTCGAAGATGTCCATCCAGACTACGGATCCCCCCCCGACTTTTATCAATGAAATGGAAGGATTCTGTTTGGAAATCGATTTCCTTGAATGTGTTATTCTCCTGTTTGATCTGAGCGGCTCGACTTGCTGTGAGTTCCAGTGTCTTGGTGGGTTGTCTTTGTGTGTTCAACAAACTGACTTGTGCCCTGCCGCGGCGGACGGAGACCTGGGTTCCTTGTCCGGCTTCGTACTTGACCAGAAATTCGGTTCCCAGGTCGACCACCTCCGCGTCCGGCGTGATTACCTTAAAACCTTCTCCCCCCGGTTGGACTCGGGCTGTTAATGTTCCCTGCTGTAATTGTACTTGCCCTTTCGCATCGAGCTTCAGTTGAGCAGGTCCGATCAGGTCGAGGAGAACGTGGGGGAGTTGAACGCTGATGACACCTTCGTCGATGGACAACGTTTTTCCAGTGTGGAGAACATGACCAAGTTCCAGTTCGCCTGATCGTAAGCTCGCGTTGCTTGTCAGAAACGCAACGCTTCCCAGTGCTGCCGGTTGAAACAGTCTGGCCACGAAGAACCAGCTGAACAGGCCACAGACGACCAGTACCGATGCCACCATGAACATCATTTCGCGGCGACGGGTTCGGCGTTCCTGTCGTTCACAGGATTGACTGAAGTCTCTTAAGACACTGAGTGCCGCCTGTTCGTCGGAATGAAAGTTGGCCTGACAGAACAGTTCCCCGTGCAGATTGATCAACTCCAGGTAGGCGACCCGACACGAGGGATGATTCACAATCAATTCATTCAGACGGTCGACTCCCCGCTGGTCGATGACGCCGTCAAACATCGCATCCGCGAGTTCACGAATTTCGTTCTGAGGACTGGAAGTGGTCGACATGGTCTATCGGGGGATTTAAAGATTCGTGAGAACTGAATTTGAGTGTTTCAGGAAATTCAAAATTCGAAGCACGAAATTCAAAACAAATTCGAAATCAAAAATTCGAAACAGAGCGATGTTTCAACGTCATCCGCGACCATATTTTTCATTTTTGGATTTCTGATTTTGAATTTGTTTCGAATTTTCGATTTTGAATTTTACCGTTTCCATCGACTTGCTATTTCGTGGATCCTAAAGCTGACCTTCTCCCCGACCGAGAGAACGATTGATACAACCGACCAGCAGGCTTCGGATTCGTTTCAGTCGGGTGTAAACGGTGGCGACGGGGATTTCTTCTTTTTGGGCGTACTCAGTGAGTGTCGTGCGAGCGCTGTAGCAGTTCATGAGGAACTGGCGGTCCTTGGATTTCAGTCGGGCCAGGCAGTTTCTGAGCAGTTCGCGTCGCAGTTCGAACAGTTCGCCCCCTCCCATTTGATCGTGGGTCAATTCCTTCAGAGCTTCGTCACTCAGCCCGAGACCTTTGCGGCGGCGTTGCTGACGCGCATGAAATCGGGCCATGTTGAAAGCGAAAGCGCACGCCCATTTTCGAAAATTCGTTCCCGGTTCGAATTCATCGAATCTCTGCCAGAGAACGACGCACACCTCCTGCAATACGTCTTCCGCATCTGCATGATTTCCCACGATCGACAGAATGGAGACGTAGATATCACGATACGAGGCCGTCAGTCCCCGCAAGAATTCCGCTTCTCGCGACGGCTCGGCCAAGTCGGTACGCAAGTCCTTGATTTGAAATGGGATAGGCATCGCAAGAACGTCAATTTGAGAACGCACGACAATTCAACATGTCGACATGCTTCAAACATAATGACCGCGAGCAGGGAGGATTGGGTCAAAATTCTTTGAAAAAGAGGTCAGAGTTCAGGCCAGTTCAGTCTTCAGGCAGACTTGAATTGAGCGGCGGCGGCGACGGCCAGTTGGTCGCAGCGCTCGTTTTCCGCGTGTCCGGCGTGTCCTTTGATGATCTTGAAGGAAACACGATGCCGGGAGAGAAGTTCATCCATTGCCTGCCAGAGTTCCACGTTTTTGACCGGCTTCCAGCCCCCTTTTTCGCGTCGTCGCCAGCCGTTTTTCTTCCAGCCGGGCATCCATTCCATGGCCCCTTTGGCAACGTAGGTGCTGTCGGTCACCACCTCAACAGACGATTCCCGACTCAACGCCTGCAGTCCTTCGATGACGGCAGACAATTCCATCTGGTTGTTGGTCGTTAACGGGGCGCCGCCGGAGGCTTCCTTCTCTTTGCCAGAGGCGGGATGCCGTAAGATGTAGGCCCAGCCTCCTGGTCCGGGATTTCCGCTACAGGCTCCATCCGTGAAGAGAATGACAAACGGAAGCGGCTCAGCAGGCATGAATTCTCAACCGTCAGCAGGAAATCTGCAGTCCCGGCGCGGCGGGTTTGTCCCGGCCGCGACCAGGCCAGTCTGGTCTGTCACATGGCCGCACAACATGCGTTTCACTAATAAAAACGCTGATATCCGCTTGCCGGATCGGCCATGTTATTTGTGGAAGTGCTGCCGTGCGATTAGCAGCGAATGTTTCGCCAAGGACCACTACTTGGCACGGTATGTGATGCGTCCCCGTTCCAGATCGTAGGGAGAAATCTCCACTTTCACACGATCACCGGGAACGATACGAATGAAGTTCTTGCGCATTTTCCCAGAGACATGCGCCAGGACGAGATGACCGTTGTCCAGTTGCACTCGGAATTGTGTGTTCGCCAAGGCTTCCAGCACCTGGCCTTCCATTTCAATGGCCCCTTCTTTGGCCATAAACCCATCACCTTTCAGTTGAGCAACTCAATAAACTTGAAACTTGCCGATTATTTTTAGTGCCGCGACAAAACCGTTCAAATGAAGAAAATCTCATTCCGCGAGCGGAACAGGAGCTGTTTTGTCGACAGTTCTTCGGTTGAAAAGAGTCGGAGAGTTTATCGGGCTCCCTCCCAAAGAGCAATTGGGTCAGCAATCAGGGCTTTCGCTTTATTCAAAATGGATTGGGAGGGGGAGGCTCCTGCCGAGCCGCAAACCATGGAAAGCGTGATCTTCCATGCGGCTCAGCAGGAGTTTCGCCCTCCCGGAGATTGCCCAGTTTGAAACAAGCAAAAGCCTTGGGTCAGCAATCTTCCATCGAAAACAGTGGAAGACCGCCCCGCCCGACCATGTGACGATGCATTGTTGCCGTTTCCAGAGGAGCTGTTCTGAAACGGTCGGGCTGGTGCAAAATCAGAATTCATTGAGATAGGTCAGCGGATCGGGAATATTCTTTGCAAGATTCGAATCAATTGGGTTGAATGGATTGCAACATGTTTTGTAGATGCGTTTTATGGATGTTTTTCCTCCGCTTTCATTACAGCGAAGTGCGGAAGTCGAACAAAATGAGGGGATTCGTTTACAATCATTTGCGATGACCTCTTCTGGAACATTCCCCAACTCATCCGGCGATCCTGTTGCTGGCATCGGAAACCGATCCGGTGGAGGATCAGGTTATCGACTGATCCCGAAATGGCTGACAGACCAGTTTCAAGGGGGGCTCGACTTCATCTTCCCTCCTGCCTGCCGCTGGTGTGACAAGATCGTCGGCAGTGACCGGAGAGGAGCAATGCTGTGTGACGCCTGTCAAACAGCAATTGCACCACGGCTTGAGAATCGTTGCTTGCGTTGCTCGGCGCCGGCGGGGCCTTATCAGAAAACGGACCATGGCTGTCCGCACTGTCGACCGCATCCTCGTCTGTTTGAAGAAACCGTCAGTCTTGGGCAATTCCACGGTGAACTGGAACGTTTGTGTTATCGCTGCAAACGGGCCCGTTCTCGTCCGTTGGCTGCGGCGTGTGCTCAATTGCTCTTTGAACGGGAACAGGAGCGGCTCAGATCCTGGAACATCGATCTGATTGTGCCGGTTCCTCATTTCTGGATTGATCGGGTCTGGCAGGAAAACACGGTCTCGAACACGCTTGCGGAAGAACTCTCCCGATTCTTGATGGTCTCGACAGACAGGCATATACTCTTCAAGCTAAAGTGGACACAGAAACAGCAAGGAAAAACGGCGACCGTGCGACGGCAAAACCTGAAGGATGCGTTTCGTGTTCATCCGAAAGCCCGACTCTCAGGGTTGCGTCTTCTGGTGACCGATGATGTGCTGACTTCCGGAACAACCGCCAATCGCGTTGCATCGGTGTTACTGGAAGCGGGGGCCAAAAGCGTCTCGGTTGCCGTTCTGGCCAGAACCATTCTGAAATGACTTCAGTACTTCCAGTTCAATACTGATTCTGATCTCCCGACAGCCTCAATTCAGGTTTCATTGTGACCGTTTCCTCACGCCGTACTCTTCGAATCGCCACCCGGGAAAGTCAGCTGGCTCTCTGGCAGGCAAATTATGTTGCTGATGAAATTCGTCGCATGACGCCGTCGGTTGACGTTCAACTCGTCCCGATGACAACGGCAGGGGATCGCGACCTGAAATCCTCGCTGCCGTCATTCGGAGGACAGGGAGTCTTCACCCGGGAGGTGCAGCGCGCTGTTCTCTCTGGTTCCGCAGATCTTGCAGTTCACTCGTTGAAAGACCTGCCGACGGAAGCGACACCTGGTCTGGTTCTGGCCGGAATTCCGCAACGGGCATCCCGATTCGATGCTCTGGTTCTGCCTGACTCGCGTCCCGGAACGCTTGATGACTTGCCGATCGGGGCTAGAGTGGGAACAAGCAGTCCCCGACGCCGCTCGCAATTGCTTCGGATTCGGCCGGATCTTCAACTTTTTGAGATTCGAGGGAACGTCGAAACCCGACTATCGAAAGTGGATCAGGGAGAATTCGGGGCAACCATCCTCGCTGAAGCTGGACTCCGACGCCTGGGACTGGAGGCCCGGATCAGCAGTTTACTGATCCCTCCGGTGATGTTTCCGGCAGTGGGACAGGCGGCGTTGGGAATCGAATGTCGCGACGACGACTCGCTTTGCCAGGAAATTCTTGCCGGGTTAAGTGATCCCCAAACGCGGATCGAAGTGTTGGCGGAACGGGCATGCCTTAGGGAACTTCGGGCCGGTTGTCATGCTCCCGTGGGAGTCTGGTCGGAAGTCAGGGAGTCCGGCAATGACCAGCAGGCGTCAACGGTGTCCCTGCAGGCTGTCGTTCTAGATCAGGAAGGAACGCAGTTCTTTCAGGTTTCCGTCGAGGGGCCTGCGGAGACTCCGGAGCAGGTCGGGATTGATGCCGCCAGACAATTGATCGCCTGCGGAGCAACTGCCGTTCTGTAGTGGGGACTCGAGATGTGGGGATTGGGACGATAATTTCGAGGCAGAAATGCGTGATCCTCGAAATTTCTCTTTACTGACCAGATTTCTAAAAAAATCAGGAAGAGATGCTTGCGTCATCCCCGGCCTCTGGAAAAAGATATCCTGCCCAGGAAAATTTGGCACTGATCATTTCAGTCTCAGCCACGAACAGGTCACAGCGCTCACGTGACTGGTTGGTGATGCGAAACTCCATCGTCCCGGCATGGCGTGTACAGAAAGACAGGCACAGTGCGAATTGGTGCAATGGGTCGATCGCGTCTGACAGGGGAAAAGTGGGCGGTTTGCCTGCACACAGTCGGGCAAACTGCCCTACAATAGAGACGGATCAGGAATCACTTGCGCGGCTGTTTTGTGTCGACCGTCGCCAAAGTGATTCCTCTTGTTGGAAATCCTCTCAGCGTGAGAGAATCGGATCGTTTGCAGTATCGTACAAGGAAGTGACAATGGTTGCGATCAGCCCTTCGAACGCCTGCCTGCTCATTGCGGACGATGACGATGCGTTTCGTGAAACGATCGTGGATATCGTCGAACCGTATTTTCGGACGATTGCCGTTCCTTCCGGCGAGCAGGCGATTCATGTCGTGGAAACGACACCGGTTCACGTTGCACTCTTCGATCTTCACATGGAAGTGCTCTCCGGCCTGGATGCCATCCGCTGGCTTCGTCAGCACCAACTGGAACTCCCATGCATATTAATGAGCGCGGATATGACGGAAGAGATTGAGAACCAGGCGCTCGAACTGGAAACATTTTCTGTTTTGCGAAAGCCTGTTCGGAGGAATGAGTTGCTTGATATCATTCATGGTGCATTGAAATTGTAGAATTGTGAGAGCAAAGTGCTTTCTTGTGGAGTCAGAGGCTTCCGGAACGTCCGACGATGCGCAATATGATGGGTGTGAGCGATGCAGTGAGTACTCGATATCGCCGTGGCACCCGCATTTCCTGCGGCATTTCCGGATAGACACTAAAGTGGTTCACGTTGTTCCAGATTCTCTCAATGGGAGAGTGTTTGGAATGTTTGCAGTACAGATTCGTTTCCAGCCCCGATCCAAGATCCTGCCCCAATGGCCCAGCTTACATTTCAGGTTGTCGAAGGTCTGGAAGCAGGACGAGTTTATCGTGACGTGGCGACCCCGTTGACCATTGGTCGTGAAGAAGACAATGACGTCCAGTTGAACGACGAGCGCGTCAGCCGGTTTCATGTCAAAGTCCAGGAAGATTCCGGTCGCCTGATTCTGACGGATCTGGACAGCACCAACGGAACCCGCGTCAATGGACATCCGGTTCGCCTGCGAATTCTGCAACCGGGTGATCTCATCATGCTCGGAAGAAGTGTTCTGCTGTTTGGCGGCCCCGATGAGTTGAAGCAGTTGTCGCAGCGTCTTCAAGATGCCTCACAGACCCAGTCTGATCGTGATCGGCGGGAACAGGAACCGGGTGCTGGAAGCGACGCGGATCGACCAATTGACGCGAGCGAACTGAGTGAAGCCTTTCCGAATGGGCCTCCTCCTTTACCGGCTCAATTGATGCCGTTGCAGACTGCCGAACTGGTTGATCTGCTCGAATACCTGAGAACGGAGGTTCTCAGTGTTCTCGGAACTCCTGTTGATGAGATGCGAACCAGTGAAGGAAATTTTGTCCGCGTTGAACGGGCCGCCTGGTTGCGACTGGAACTGCTTTCCCCTGAGCTCTCCCGCATGATCAACGAACTGACAAATCCTCACCAGTAAGCAGGTCTCTGCCAACTTCAGGTTTCGCCCGGATTATTCATCGTCGGGTGGGGCGTCGCCAATAGCTGATTGTGCCTGCGGCACCCGGTGATCTTGTTGGTCGAGACAATCAATGAAACCGCCATTGACCTGAAAGCGGAAAACCAGATAAGACTCCCACCCCTACGGCAAGTTCTGCCGGTGATCACATCAAAACGTTCTATAAAGCGTTTCCTTATCCCCTCTTTCTGGTGCCTGAATTGTCCCCTCTGGTTCCCCGTCTCGTCTGGATGGCCTGTTCGCTGATCGCCATTGCGATTGGTGGAACCGTCTACAGTCAAAGTCGGATCAACCTGGTCAGCGACTGGCGGATGGCATTGGGAAACAAAAGTGAAAAACCCCAGAACGGAGCATTCTCCCTGCGGTCAGAATGGCCGATGGAAGCTGAGGAAGCGGAACGCCTGTTACTGGAAATGGCCCGACTGCAGTCGGATCTCACAGAAATGTTTCCTCTGCCGTTGAACGGACGTCCGATTGAAGGAAATCTGTTCGCAACGAAAGAATCGTATCTGGCATATGTGACGAAACGGTTCCCTGAGGTTGCCGATCGCCCTGCCTTGTACGTGCATGATGCCGGTGTTGGGCGAATTCTGCTGTATGCCCATTCGAACACCCTCGATGATCTTCGTCACGAATGCACGCATGCCATTCTGCACAAAATGTTTCCGTCGATTCCACTGTGGCTGGATGAGGGGCTGGCGGAGTACTTCGAAGTGCCACGGGACCGGCGCGTCGACGAAAACCCGTATCTTGTGGAATTGAAAGAACTGATACAGGCCGGCTGGCAGCCCAATCTGTTGCGACTCGAGCAAAAACTGCAGCTGACGGAATTTACCGGCGAAGATTACCGGGAAAGCTGGGCCTGGACTCACTTTTTGCTGCATGGTCCCCAGCCTGTCAGACAAGTTTTTACAGAATTCCTGATCGAATCACAGTCTGGGGGGGGAATCAGCCGATTGAGTGAAAAGCTGAACTCTTGTTTCACTCAACTTGAGACGGATTTGATCTCCCACCTGAAGGATTGGTAACGGGCGTTTCCACGGAAGGATTTGAGATGACATCACCAACGCGATTCCTGCTTGCATCAGGGTGCCTTGCGGTCGTCCTCTCTCCATTGTTTGCGATGGGGGGGGAACCGTTCTCTCCACGCACGCGCAAAGTGGAAAAACCGACAGTCATCGACCTGCTGCTGGGACGTGAAGGGACCCTGGAAGGACAATTCCGGGATGCAGGGGAGCTTCTCGCAGACGGAGCAACGGTCTCCATCTGGGAAGGGCATAAGCTCATCTGGCAGGGAACTCCAGATGAAGCGGGAAAATTCCAGTTGAAGAACGTCAAGTCCGGGTTGTATCGCGTGGTCTATGGCAGTCAATCTGTGATCTGCCGGGCCTGGACCGATGAGACCGCTCCTCCGCAGGCCAAAGGCGCATTGATCCTGAATCGGGAGAAGCGTCGGGATGCCCACGATGGCTCGTCGTTCCGGTTTCTTCCGGCCGGAGCCCTGTTTCCGCCGATCTGGAGCGGAACACATTCAGAATCCCGGTTGCCAAGTCGGCCGTAACAATTCAAAATAGCTCTCGCATTGTTTCGTCCAGCAGTCATGGACGTTGCCCCCCGCAATCTCAGGGGTTCACCCCCGTTCTCGTCTGCGGCAGGGCATCTTTAATTCCGTGCTGATGATCCTTTGCGAAAATGGACTGTTATTGAAATGCCGTGCCATGCGAGGTCTCTTTTTCTGACAAAGAATCTGCATGTCATCAGACGCTGGTAGGGAGCCTGACATGATCCGAGGAAGTGTTTTTCAGCAACAACGCCGGTTGCGTTCCGCATTGCTGATTCTGGTCGGATTGGTGCTGTTACCCCAGGCTGTTCACTCACAGGAACAACCCCCCGCCGAGCACCCGCTTGTTCCGGCGATCCAACTTGCCATGCAGTCGTATGAGGTCCTGAAAAAAATCTCTGACTACGAAGCGACTCTGATCAAGCAGGAATTTGTCGGAGGGCGACTACTGACACAGCGGATTTCCATGCGGCTCAAAGAAGAACCGTTCAGCGTTTATCTGCGTTATGAAGAACCGAACGCCGGGCGCCAGATTCTGTTCGTCAACGGACAGAACAACAACCAGCTTCTCGCGAAGGAAGCAACCGGATTGTCGTCACTGGTGGGAACCGTTCCACTGGCCATCGACAGTCCTCAGGTCATGGCGGAAAACCGGCATGTGATCACCGACCTCGGAATGCGGCGGATGCTGGAAATGGTGATCAACCAGTGGAACATTGAATCCAAGTTCGGGGAAATCGATGTGAAGTATTATCCGAATGCCAAGATGGGAAATGCTGAGTGTGAAGTCATCGAAGTGTCACACCCGCGCCCGCGGAAACAGTTCCTTTATCACATGACGCGCCTGTTTGTCGAAAAGCAGTCTCGACTGCCGATTCGAATCGAAAACTATGGCTTTCCCCCTCAAGCCGGACAGCCTGCTCAACTGCTGGAAGAATACACGTATGTGAACGTCAAAACGAACCTCGGCATGACCCCCGCCGACTTCGACCGCCGTAACCCACGATTCGGGTTTAATTAGAGCCAACCTGTCTGTTTGACATTAAAAGAAGACTCACGCAAAGGCGCTAAGGCGCAAAGAAATTGACGTGAAGCCTTTAATTTATGGTCGTTGCGTTTTGAGTAATACGGACAGATCCGAAACCATGAATTTGACGAATCGCACGAATGAACTGCGATGATACTGCCAGACAGCAATCAGAGGATGAGAATCGCGCAGACCACCCTATATACTACAGTTGCAGATTGCGGATTTTCTCATATTCCGATGATCAGTCATACGGGAGGGCGAAGCTCCTGCTGAGCCGCATGAAAGGTCACGTTTTCCATGGTTTGCGGCTCGGCGGGAGCCTCGCCCTCTCGGGACCGCTTCCATCAGATAAAAACACTCAAACATTGAACTTCTCAATAAGTGCAACTGGAGTACTAAACTGAGATCCCCTTCACACTTCCTGGAAATAAAAAGAGGGGAGTTCACATAAGACGTGAAACAAAACTCTTTGCGCTTTAGCGCCTTTGCGTGAGCCTCTTTCACTCTGTTTTAATGGCGCACACCATGGTTTATCTCAATCGTATCTACACCAAGTCCGGGGATGCCGGAGAGACTTCTCTGGGGAACGGCGAGCGTGTTCCCAAAACGCACGCACGGATTATTGCTTACGGGTGCGTGGACGAACTGAATTCCAGTCTGGGAGTGATTCTCGCACTGGGAAATGTGTCCTCTGTTCGAAGTGCGCAACTGCAGAAGATCCAGAATGATCTGTTTGATGTCGGGGCGGATCTCTGTGTCCCGGAATCGGATCAACCGCTGGAGTATGTTCCGTTACGAGTCACTTCGGATCAGGTGCTGGCGCTGGAACGAGAGATTGATGCGGCAACCGCAGAATTGAAGCCACTGACGAGTTTCATTCTCCCCGGCGGCACACCGGCAGCCGCACTTCTGCACCAATCCCGAACCATCTGCCGTCGGGCGGAGATTGACGTTCTGAGATTGACCGCTACCGAAAACATCAACCCGCAGGTGGCGATCTATCTCAATCGTCTTTCTGATTTATTATTCGTTCTGGCCCGACTCGAGAATGACCAAGGCCGCGCCGACATTCTGTGGAAACCAGGCGGAGACCGGAATTCATAAGGGTGTTCCTTCGCTCTGTCCCTGTAAATCACACAGCGGGACGATTTCACTGGTGGAGCGAAGTAACTGACCGATGGTGACATTGGAGAAGGCCCGTTCGGTGGCCGCGTACGCCTGATCCAGCTCCTTATGCAGCGGACAGAGCTTGGTATGCGAGGGGAGTCCCAGAGGGCAATGCCGGATTCTTTCGACCGGCGCGACCGCATTAATCACATCCAGAATCGTGATTTCGTCCGCATCTTTGACGAGAGAATACCCTCCCCCTGGACCGGACCGGGACATGACCAGTCCTCCTTTCACCAAGTCCTGCAAGACCTTGTGTAAATAGCGACGCGGAACTTTGGTCCGTTCGGCAAGATGGTCCGCCGACTCCGGCTGGCCAGCCTGTCGGCCGAGCCAGGCGACGGTTCTCAATGCATACTCTGCCGTTTTCGGAATCATCTCATCGAACTTTCCAAGGATTTTTGAATTCTACACCTTGACGTACATAATTATAGTCGACATGATGGGCGAGGGAGAAAAAGATCGACGTTTGCTGATTTCGAAATTTTCTCGCCTCCTGCCTGAATGATGCTTTTGGATTGACCTCATCCCGCCATTTCCAGATTCATGGAGCCTCCACATGATCAGTGAGAAAAGCCTGCAGATTGTCAAAGCGACCACCCCTGCGGTTGCCGCCCATGCCGAACAGATCACCCGTCGATTCTATCAATTGTTGTTCACCAGCAACCCGGAAGTGAAAGCCTACTTCAATCAGGCGCATCAGCAAGCCGGAACGCAACAATCCGCGCTCGCCGGGGCCATTTGTGCGTATGCCTCGAACATCGACAACCTTGGAGCACTCGGATCGGCCGTCGAGCTGATCGCTCAGAAGCATTGCTCTCTGGGGATTCAGCCCGAGCACTACCCGATCGTGGGAAAACACCTGCTCACCGCAGTCAAAGATGTTCTTGGTGATGCTGTGACTCCTGAGGTGACCGCAGCCTGGGCCGAAGCTTATGGGCAACTTGCCGAGATTTTCATCAACCGCGAGAAGGACATTTATCACGCTCAGGCAACAGCACCGGGGGGATGGAACGGGTATCGACGCTTTGTTGTCGCCCGGAAAAATCCTGAAAGTGAAATTATTACGTCGTTCTATCTGCAGCCGGAAGATCAGCAGCCTATCGCGACCTTCCAGCCGGGGCAGTATATCACCGTAAAGATCAACCATCCGACGGTGCCGACCTCTCCCCGAAACTACAGTCTCTCGGATCGACCCGGGTTGGAGCATTACCGGATCAGTGTCAAACGGGAACCGAGCCTGATTCCCAACGCACCATCCGGGCTGGTTTCCAACTATCTCCATGACTCCGTCAATGAAGGGGATGTCATCGAGATAGGTCCTCCCTGCGGAGAATTTGTGCTGAATACCGCTCGTCCCGCAGATCGACCGCTGGTTTTACTCGCGGGGGGAATTGGTATCACTCCGTTACTGTCGATGCTCAAAACAATGGTTCATCAGGCCGTTGAAACCCCTGTCTATTTTGTACAGGCAGCGCGGAATAGTCTGGTGCATGCCCTGGCGGATGAAGTTCGTTCAGTGGCGACAGAACGATCGAATATTAATCTTCATGTCCGTTATGATAACCCGTTGCACGACGACCTGACTTCCGGACGTTGTCACAGCGTCGGACTGGTGGATCGGGATTTCCTGAAGGCCACCTTGCCGACACTCGACGCCGATTTCTACTTCTGTGGACCGCGTCCGTTTATGATCAACCTGCATCGCGATCTGAGAAGCTGGGGAGTCGACTTGTCCCGGATTCATTTTGAATTCTTTGGTCCCCGACAGGAGATTTCAGAAGCAGCATGACGGAATTTCTGTTGTTACTGATTCAGATCCGGGAGGGCGAGGCTCCTGTCGAGCCGCATGAAAGATCACGCTCTCTCTTTGTTTGCGGCTCGACAGGAGCCTCGCCCTCCCGACCGGATTCATCAGCAAGCTAAAGCAACTTACGAAATGATTTACCCGTCCCCGCCACGCGGAGTGCAGTGTTTTTCCTGTTCGAACACCGCGCTGCGCGGGCACATGGTAGAGCAAACTGCTCTAAAGCCCTGATTTTCAACGGAACAGCACGATGACGAAACGGATCCTGACAATTCTCGCTACCGCATTCCTCCTGATGTCGGGAGGAACGGCCAGTGCTGCTGATGAATTCGAACAGGCTCCAATTCGATACAGTGCCACTGAACCTGAAAATGTGATCTCGGAATTGCAGGAACTGCTCGACGAAAAGAAAGTGGAACTGACATACGACCCGCAGTTCGGCTACCTGAAATCGTTGCTGGAAAAACTGAAGGTGCCGGTCGATACGCAGATGCTGGTCTTCTCCAAGACCAGCCTGCAGATCGGCCGGATTTCTCCCAGAACTCCTCGGGCTCTCTACTTCAACGACGATATCTACATCGGCTATGCTCACGGCGGAGACCTCATTGAGATCTCTGCCGTCGATCCGGTTCTGGGAACGGTGTTCTATACACTGAAACAGGACGAAATCGATCCCCCCCATTTTATCCGTCAGGTCGATCGCTGTCTGACCTGCCATGCGACCACCCGTACTGAGTATGTCCCCGGTCATATTGCCCGATCTTTGCATGTGGATCGTCGTGGGTTTCCGATCTTTTCTGCCGGAAGTAAAAACGTCGACCATCGCACTCCCATCGAAGAACGCTGGGGAGGCTGGTATGTCACCGGGACACATGGAAAGCATGCCCATCTTGGAAACCTGATTTCCAATGATCGTGATTCGATTGATTCGATCGACAACTCCGAGGGGCAGAATGTGACCTCTCTGGAAGGTCGCTTCAATCTGGATCGTTATCTCACTCCTCACAGCGACATCGTTTCTTTGATGGTTTTTGAACATCAGCTGATGGTGCATAACCAGATCACGAAATCCGGTTTCGGTGCCAGACAGGCATTGCACTATCGGGAAACCATGACCGCCGCACTCGGCAAGGAAACCGACACACTCAAGGAAAGCGTCGAACGCCGCATCAGGCAAGCCAGTGATAATCTGGTCAAAGCCCTGTTGTTTGTGAACGAGGCGCCCATCAATCATCCAATTCAAGGAACCTCCGGATTCGCGGAACGTTTCACAAAATCCGGAATCAGCGACAAACAAGGCCGCTCTCTAAAACAACTGGACTTGCAGCAACGCTTGTTTCGGTATCCCATGAGTTATGTGATCTACTCACCCGCCTTTGATGCCTTGCCGGAAGACTTGCTGGAAAATGTCTGGAGCCGCCTCCATGCGGTTCTCACCGGAGCAGACAACTCCGAGGAATTCGCCCATCTCTCCCCTGAAGACCGGCAGGCAATTCTCGAAATTCTTCTGGAGACAAAGCCGAATCTCCCTGATTCCTGGCGCGCTGAAGTAACGAAAACTGGAAACCCCGGGTAAGTCACGCTTCGGGTTTGGCTCCGTGGGCAAATTTCACTAACTTGGTGAGCGTGCAGGGTCTTCGCTTTATTGAAAATGTCCCGGGAGGGGGAGGCTCCTGCCGAGCCGCAAACCACAGAAAGCGTGATCTTCCATGCGGCTCAGCAGGAGCTTCGCCCTCCCGAAAATTGCCCATCTTGAAACAAGCAAAAGCCCTGGGTGAGCTTGGATTGCTCGTATGCGCCAGTCAGGAAGGGTGTTAGAGTGAAATTGGCAGAGGAGATTACCGGGCCGGTCGCCGTGATTGGTGACGTTCATGGTCAAACAGAACAACTGGAGCGGATTCTCGCGGAACTCAAGAGTCGTGACGACTTTCAGGATCGCTGGATCGTGTTCATCGGGGATCTTGTCGATCGTGGACCTGATCCGAAGTCGACAATTGACTGTTTTGTCGCATTGAGGGAAGAACACCCGCGAACCACTCTGGTCTGCGGCAATCATGAACTGGCGATGGCGGCGGCGCTCAATCTGGTGGAAACACCGGACTATTGCGACTGGAGTGGACGCTGGCTTGATCACTATGGATGCGGGCCAACATTCCGATCCTATGGAATCGACAACGTGGGAGATTATCCCGCTTTGCTGGAGGCGATGCCGCAGAGCCATCGCGATCTCCTTTCGGATGTCCCATGGTGTGTTGACCATCCGGAATATTTCTTCGTGCATGCCGGTTTAGATCCGGCCTCTTCCTTTGAACTGCAACGGGCCATTCTGCAAGACCGGGATGTGACGCTCACTCGCCCGCAATGGCTTTGTTCACGGTCGTTGACTTTCAGTGAACCCCCTCGTGATTGCAGTCAGATTGTGGTCTCTGGCCATGTGCGCGTGCCGCATGTGTCGTTCGGTCAGAAGCGAATTCTGGTCGACACCACCGGAGGAGAAGGGGGATCACTCAGTTGCGTCCTGCTGCCGGAACACCAGATCATTCACTCTGACCCGCATCTGGGACAACCGGCCGGACCTCTCAGTAATCCGTCAGCCCCTCCCCCGAAAAAGAAACGGGGCTGGTTCCGGTAAGAGAGAAGTGGGTAATAGTGCTGGGTCTTGAGTAAAAATCATGGATTGACACCAGCCCGAAGCGCCAGCGAGAGGACCATCAGAGAAAGTCTGCCATGTCTCAACGACATGGCAAGTCAACCGTAATGGTCCTCTCGCTGGCGCTTCGGGCTGGTGTGAGGAAAATGCGTGAGTTTCTGGTCTCTGACATGCATCATGAATAAACTTGAGAGAACGGACCGGAAAACCATTGGGAGTTTTGAACTGTCTGCATCTGATTCATCCGTCAGCATGACGATACTGGGGAGCGGAACCAGTGTGGGGGTCCCCATGATTGGTTGCGAGTGCCCTGTCTGTACGTCGAGCAATCCCAAAAATCACCGGATGCGGACCGGTGTCTGGGTGCGAAACGGCGACCGGGGTTTTCTGATCGACACCAGCCCGGAGTTACGTCTTCAGATTGTTCGTGCCCGGGTCAAGAAGATCGATGGCGTACTGTATACCCATGCCCATGCCGATCATGTTCTGGGGATGGATGATTTACGAACGTTCTGTTTCCGCCAGCCGGAACCGGTTCCTCTTTATTGCGAGGAAATCGTCGAACACGCTTTGCGTCGCATGTTCAGCTATGCGTTCAGTGATGACGATTCCCTGCATTCGCGTCCTCGATTGCGGTTCGAGCGAATCGGGACAGACCCCTTCTCCGTGGCCGGTTTGAATGTTCAACCCATCCGACTGATTCACGGGCGACTTTCCATTCTGGGGTATCGTATCGGTAATGTCGCCTTCTGTACGGATGTCAGTACGATTCCGGAGGAAAGCTGGCCGTTGCTCCAGAATCTGGATGTCCTCGTTCTGGGAGCGATCCGACATGATCCGCACCCCACACATTTCAATGTTTCCCAAGCCGTCGAAGTGGCTCGGAAACTGAATGTCCGGCAAACCTATCTCACGCACATTGCACATAATCTGGAACACGAAGAGACCAACGCCAGTCTGCCGGAGGGAATCGCGTTGGCATACGATGGATTGACCATTCCCATCTCTCTTCCTCATACGGAAGTGCTCTCATGACAACACAACAGAAAACGGAAATTCTGGTCGGAGTCTCTGGCGGAGTGGCCGCATATAAAACGGCCGACCTCGTCAGCAAGCTGGTGCAGCAGGGATTCGGCGTCAGTGTGGTGATGAGCGAATCGGCTCACCAGTTCATTGGCAAGACGACTTTCGAAGCACTCACCAATCGACCGGTCTACACCGGATTGTTCTCTCCTCAGGAACATTTTCTGGGAGAACATATCGGGCTGGCGCGACAGGCGAACCTGTACCTCATCGCCCCGGCCACCGCTCATCTCATGGGACGAATTGCCCACGGCCTCGCCGATGATCTGTTGACGACACTTGCTCTCACGGTGACCTGTCCGGTGATGCTGGCTCCGGCGATGAACAATGAAATGTGGATCAAACCGCCTGTTCAACGGAACGTCAGGCAGTTACAGGAAGACGGAATCCACCTGATTGGTCCCGGCTCCGGCTGGCTCAGTTGTGGAGCCGTTGGCCCCGGACGCATGGCGGAACCGGTTGAGATTCTGGAAGCGGTTCACAAAGTGGTGACGAAGGAGTCTTAGGAACGGTGAAGGAATAAGTTGGGGTGGCCGCGATTGCTTGCAATCGGGGCGGCGCAGCCGTGAGAGGCCGCGGACTCGATGCTCTCCATTCTGAGCAATCTCAATTCAGAACGATTCCCCATCAATCTTCGGACGAGGCAGGAGCAAGCAAAACGTGATCAATGGCCTCTTCTGGCTGCGCCACCCAGATTGCGAGCAATCTGGGCCACCCTGAAGCGGTTCACAAAGTGGTGACGCAGGGAGCGTCCCGGCCGCCGGAGGATTCGTCGATCGTCGTCTGATTGCGTCGATCGGGATTGAGTAACTTCAACAGACCGGGGAGCAACAGCAGGTTCCCCATCAATCCGCCGAACATCGAGATACTCACCAGAACTCCGAAGTACACCATCGGGACGAAGTTCGAGAGTGCGAGAATACTGAAGCCGATGATCAGCGCCACATTCGCCAGCAGCACGGCCAGTCCGGCGCTGTTCTGGGCATGTCGAACCGACTCCAGATGAGACTCCCCCTGCCGTCGGGAAATGAGATAATCGGTCAGGTAGAAAATCGTCGTGTCGACCGTTAATCCGATGGAGACACTGGCGATCATAGCGGTGCCGATGTTGACCGGAACTCCCACCCAGCCCATGCCACCGATCACCAGCACCAGCGGCAACACATTGGGAACCAGTGCCACCAGCCCGAGTCTCAGACTTCGAAACGCCAGCGACATGCACAGAAAAATTCCCAGCGACGCAAAGGCAAAACTGGTAATCTGATCTCCCAGCAGACTGGAAATCATATAGGTCAGCAGGACATACAGACCACTGGCCTGGGCATCCGGAAAATACTCTTTTGATTTGGTTTCGACTGCCTCAATCAACTGGAGTTTCACTTCGGCGGGTTGCTGTTCGAGTGCCCGGAGAACGATTCGCATTCGTCCTTCTTCCGGGTTATAAAGTGATGGCTCCAGCTCCGGTTGCAGATGCTGCATCATCTCCCGACGTTCCGTGAGAAGGGCATCACGAAACTGGGGAATGGCCCGAAAGAGTCCCCGTCGTTCTGATTCTCCCAGCGGAATTTTTGGCACCAGGTCAATGCCGTCTATGAGCGAGATGACCTTCGTTAAGCCTGTTCCGTCCGGAAGGCGGATGTCGCGCAGGTCGTCCGTCAGATCACGGATTTTGTTTAACGGTAACTGCTCAAAATTTTTCGGGACACTGAAAGAGACCTCCCAGGTTCCCACTCCTCCTAAACGGGATTCGTAAAACTCAATCGCCTGAACAATGGGACTGGAAGCACGAAAGTTCCGACTGAAATCAGTTTCCACCCGCAGCATCGTCAACCCGACAGTCCCGACTAACGTCAATAACAGAGTCGCGGCAACCACTTTTTTCGTGTGATAAACCGCCCAGTGTGATGTTCGGTTCAATTGCGAGGTCAGGAACGCCATCCCGACCGGCGGCCGCAGGTTGGATTGAAAGCGTCCGTCAAGAATTCCACAGGGAAGAATCAATGTTCCAAGGATCGGAACCAGCATCGTTCCCAGAATCATCATGATCGCGAAACTGCGCACCGGCATGGCACCGCTGATCAGCAACGACGCAAACCCGATGGCCGTAGTGACAGAGACCCAGATCATCGGCACAGCAAGGTAGGCAAATGTCCCCACAAACGCCTCTCGCCGGGGGAGGGTCTGACGTCTCTGCCGATAATTGACGATGACATGCATCGTGATTGCAATGGCGATGACCGTAATCAACGAGGTCAGCATGGAACTGACCATACTCAGTTTCAGTCCACTCAATTGCAGCAATCCGTTGGTCCAGAGCATCGTTCCCTGAATAATCAGAACGGGCAACAGCACCCATCGCAGATTGTGGAAGAAGAAGAGAATCACTCCCATCATCAGCACGGACGACACAAGCCCCAGACGCCAGCTGTCTTCGTCGACATACCGGAACATGTCATGAATCTGTACCGGTTCGCCGGCCACCATTGCTGGAGGATCATGCTGCGCAGCGAGTTCCCGAATCTGCCGAATCGTTTCCCGATGAGGCACTTTCGAAATGCCCTGATCCTGCAGGCGAAGGATGATGCAGGTTGTCTTGCCGTCTTCACCGATGAGAAGATGTTCCCCGAGTTTCAACAAGGCCCGTTCCGTGGCGGGCAGACGCAGAGCGACTCGAACAATTCCTGTCGCCCGGGGATTTCGTAATGTCTTCCAGAGATCCTGTGTGCTCTCGGCCTGAACTCCCGGTATCTGACTCAGTTGATCGGAGAACTCCCGAACGCGAATCAGTTCCGCCTGACTGGTCGGGGCGTCAGTCTGATAGGAGACCAGAACAAATTCATCCCCCCCAAACTCCGCCTTGCTCCGCAGGTAGTTTTGAAGGACAGGATCGGTCTCGTCGTAGAGAGATTCGATCGACTCATCGAGCGTCAATCGAGTCGAGGGCTCCCAGAGAGCCAGCGAAATGCCAACAGCCAGCAACGCAAACAACCACCGGCCCTTCGCCAGTAGATTTGCCCATTTCTCCCAGATGTTGCCGCTTTCCTGCATTTCGCGTGTTGTCTTGTTTTACATATTGAAGTGGAGATCCGTCGTGGCTCCCAATCTGTAGAAGAATACCCCGTAAAGGTCTGTGAGAGCTTCTATTTAGGTGTTGCCTTACGAATTTTTCAACAGATCGGCGTTGATTCCCCCTCCTCAGCCCGGCATTACTGTCGTTGCAACCGGTGGTGCTGGTCTACGCGGTGCAATCACGCACGTCTCCTTGACGGGTTTGTCTGATTCCACTGACCGCACCTTCTGCATCAATCGAAGGAACAGGGGGAAAGTTTGTTGGTTCGCCACTGAAATTTTGTACAATTTCCCTCAAGGTTTCACTGTTCAGGTGCGGTCGGGTGACTTGTTCGCATCATGCCAGCAGGGCGAACATGCAATGAACGTCGAACTTGAGTGGGCATGCTCATGCTGCTGACGCGACATGAGCATGGCACCCTGATTGCGAGATTCAATACTTTCAGAGCGTTTCCATCAGTCACGTGACCGTTTGATGGGCGGACCGGGTGCGGAAAAAACCATGAATGTGAATCGTCTTTCACGGGGACTCCTTTACGGGCTGCTCTGTTTATTGTTCATCGTTCCGTCTGCCGTTGCGGATCCGGTCTCCGATTACAATGTCGCCGTTGAGTTCTACAAGCAGAAACGCTGGCAACTGGCCGTCGATTCGTGTGAAGAGTTTCTCAAAAATCACCCGCAGCATGAACGGGCTCCCTCCGTTCGGCTCTACCAGGCTCAGGCGCTGCTGCATCTCAAAAAGTATGCGGAGGCCCGCAGTCAGTTTGAACAATTTCTGACGCAGGCTCCCGATCATCTGGATCGACCGCTGGCGATGTACCGTGTCGGAGAATGCAGTTCGTTCCTCGGGGACGATCTGGCGGTGGAAACCCAGTTTACCCAGTTTCTCAAATCTTACCCCAAACACGAACTGGCGGAGTGGGCGCTGCTCTATCTGGGGGAAGCTCAATTTCGTCTCAAACGCTACGAAGCCGCCGTAAAGACATTTGAGCAATCACTGAACAGCTACCCTGAAGGCCGATTACGGGACGACGTCGAATTCAATCTCGCCGGTGTCTACACCGCACTGCAACAGCCGGAGAAAGCGGAAGAACTGCTCCAAAAGATCGCGGCCAGAACCGGCGGCTCCCGGGCCGGCGAAGCGTTGTTTCAGTTGGGAGCCCGACAGTTTGACCGGCGTGAATTCGAACAGGCCGCGCAGACATTTCTGCAACTTGCCACTGAGCACCCGTCGCACGCCCTGGTGTCGAACTCACAGCTGAATGCCGGATATGCACTCTATTCACTTGGTCGATATCAGGATGCCATCACTGCGTTCAGCAGTGCCGCCAGTGATGCCCGCTTTGCTCCATTGGCGAACTTCTGGAAAGGTCTCAGTCAGAAGAATCTGGGAGAGTTCGCCGCTGCCGGGACGACATTCAACGAACTTCAGACGAAATATCCGGAGTTTCCGCAGATCGATAAAGTGACGTTTCATTTCGCGGATGTGGAGTTTCGTCAGGGGCATCTCGATCAGGCCATCAAGCTCTTCGAACAGGTCGCCGTCAAACATCCGGAGAGTGAATTCGCAGACGATGCCCTGCATGCGGCCGGTGAAGCGGCGCTACAGGCAAAGCAGTACGACAAGGCAAACGCACTTCATCAGCAGTTTGTGGAGCGATTTTCTGAGAGCCCGTTGCGTCCGGTTGAAGAGATTCTCGCCGCCCGGGTTCTCATGGCTCAAGTGGCAAACATTCCCTCTGTCGAGTTGTCTCGCAAACAATACGATCAGGCTGCGGATTTACTTCGCACGCTGATCGAACAGAACACGGACGAACGCATCAAGTCCATCGCCCGCTTCCATCTGGCCCGAGCCTATGAAGGTCAGGGAGACTTTCAGAAAGTTGTGGAGACACTCACACCGATTCTATCGACCCCCAATGGAAAGCCCCAATCTCTGAACATGCCGGAGTTGCAGGATGCCCGACTACTCAGAGCCAATGCCTACCTGCGGTTGAACCAGTCCGAGCCGGCTCTTGAGGACTACCGCCTCTATCTGGACAACTCGCAATCACCACCGGAACGAATTGTCGGCCTGACCGGTCTGGCGCGCGGAATGACACAGACCCACAAATGGGCCGATCTGCAAAAAGTTCTCGAAGAACTCAATGAGATCGACAAGAACGACAGCCAGTTCAGTCGTGTGGCGATGTCCGCAGGAGACGCCGCGTTCGACCAGAAACAATGGAACGAATCACAATCATTCTTCCAGATGGTGATCAATCGGGGAGACGCCGGAGAATATGCACTCCCTGCACTTTCCGGCCTCGCTCATGCTCTCTACGAGAACAAGCAGTTCACTGAGAGCACGGCGGCCTTTCTGAAACTCTCGGAAGCGACCGAAAAGGATTTGCTGTTACAGTCGCACGCGGCCTATATGCATGCGTTCTCGTTGCAACAGTCTGGAGACAAGGCCCAAGCGCTGACGGCCTATCAGACCGCCGCCGAGAAGTTCTCCAGGCGGAAGGAAACACGCCCGTTGAGTGAGCAGAACGCACAAATTGCTTTAAACGCCTTGCGTTGCGAACAGGGGGCCGCGCGACTTGCCCGCGACACGGGAGACCGGCCACGGGCCGATCAACTCTACTCCATGGCCTATGACGAACTGAAAGCTCTCCCGGAAGGGACTCCCCCCGGTCGTGATCAGCTTTTGAATGAATGGGCCAACATGGCTTACTCGGCGGAAGACTACGCCCGTTCTGATGAACTCTATGCCAGGCTGATTGCAGAGTGTCCGGAAAGTTCGCTGGTTCCCGAATCCCAATTGATTCTCGGGGAAAGTGCCCGATTTGGTGGGAAAATACCACAGGCCATGGAGACGTTCCGTCAACTCTCAACGAGTGCACAGGCGGACGATTTCGTGCGACAGCGGGCACTCGTGCATCTGCTCGACCTGACAACACAGGCGGGACAATGGAACGACGCCTTGAAACTGGCGGAACAGCTTCAGAAAGATTTCCCCGGAGGTCCTCATGCATTTTATGCCGCGTACCGGGAAGGAGAAGCTCAACTCAAGCTGAAAGCCTATGACAAGGCGGTTACCGTTCTTCAGAAAGCGAAGTCCACTTTACCGGAGAATCTGGCCCAGGCTCCTGTCTGGTGGCCGGAGATCTGGCTGATGCTGGGGGAATGTCATTACTGGAAGAAAGATTATCCTCAACTTGATCAGATTCTCGATGAACTACGGTCAAAGGATCCTCCGACCGCTGTGCTTTATCGTCTGGATGCCCTGCAGGGACGCGGTCTGGAGAACCGGGCTCGATTCGATGAAGCCCGCGCTGCTTACCGTCGCGTGATTGACTCAGAAGCGGGTCGGGGAACAGAAACTGCGGCGGAATCTCAGTTCCGTATTGCCGAATCTTATCTGAAAGAGAACAATCTGCCGGTCGCACTCCGGGAGTATTACAAAGTTTACGCCGGATATGCGGTTCCTCGTCTGGCATCGGCCGCTTTGTTTCAGGCAGCCAGTTGTGACGTGACGATGAAACATTATCAGGAAGCGATGACCACTTATCGGAAACTGATCACGGAATTCCCGGAAAGCGAATTCACCGGACAGGCAAAAGACCGCATCAAGGAACTGGAAGCCGCCCTTCCTCAGAAATAAGCCATCGTCGATTGTTCCCGTGTTTCATCGGTGAAGTCGACATCAGGAAATTGAAATGTTGCCACGACGGATTTTGGGCATTGGATTGATCTTGTTGGGGATGTTCTGTCTGACCGGACCGGTTCAGGCACAACCTGATCCTCTGGACAATGTGCCGGTGACTGCCGAGCCGGGAAACTCCGCGACTCCAGAACAGTCTGCCTCTCCAGACACTTCCCGTTCGCTTTTGAATCCAACGGGTGAGACCAGCCGTCCCTCCTTTGTCACTGTCCTGTTGCAGATGATCGGGTCGCTCAGCTACTTCAGCGTTCCGTTTGCGATTGCGACCCTTCTCGCCATCTGGTTCATCACAGAGCGGGTCGTCATCCTGCGCCGCGGTCGGGTAATTCCGAGGCCGTTCGTCGGCCGCTTCCTCAAGCTGCTGGAAGATGGAGAGCTGACCCGTGATGAGGCTCTGCAAATTTGTGAAGAGAACGGAAGTCCAGTGGCTGCGGTCTTTGCCAGCGGGGTCCGCAAGTGGGGAAAGCCGAGTGTTGAAGTGGAGCAGGCGATCATCGACGGAGGGGAACGGGAAACCAATGTCCTGCGAACCCATCTCCGGTTGATCAATGGAATCGCGACGATCAGTCCCCTCATCGGGTTGCTGGGAACCGTCTGGGGGATGCTGGAATCGTTCGACAAGATCGCCAGTGCTGGGGCGATGGGAAACACTCAGGAACTGGCCGGAGGGATTGCGTTGGCCCTCGTCACGACGGCAGTGGGGCTGTTGATTGCCATTCCCTGTCTCACCGCATACATGTACCTGGCCGGCCGGATCGATCATCTGGTCATGGAAATGGACGACCTCGGTCAACGGGTCGTCCAGATCATCTCTGCCGAAGGTCAGGCAGAACGTTCCGCCAAGCCGAAACGCTCCAGCGACGGCAGTTCCAAGAAAGCGGTGTAATCTTTTAAGGTCACCTTGCCCTCGACGCTCTCTCTGAGATGAGAGCGTCGAGGGACAGGGCTTTTGCTTGTTTCACGATGGGCAATTTTCGGGAGGGCGAAGCTCCTGCTGAGCCGTAAGCAAGAGAACGCTTTCCATGGTTTGCGGCTCGGCGGGAGCCTCGCCCTCCCAAGCGATTTTCAATAAGGCGAAAGCCCTGCGTCGAGGGAGGCGACTGTTCATCGGGCTTTTGCTTCGAGTTCCACTCCGATTCCAGTGAGAGTAATTTCCGCAGGAATGAAACCGGGATCCACATACAGTAACAAAAGCTTCTGGCCTTCTTTTTCAAACTCGATGGTCCCGGTTTCCTTCAGGTCAATGGTTGATTTGCTCTTCCAGCCATCGGCTTCCAGGGATTTGCGGATCTCTTCGGAAATCTGTTTTCCATCTCCGGTTTTGGCTTTCAGTTCAATTCGTTTTGCGCTGCTGCTTTCTTTGTCGATACCGGAGGGAATGGAAATCGTGACTTTGTTTGCCGGTTTTTCCATTGCGGCTTTGGCTTTCTCGGCGGCGGCTTTCGCTCTTTTGTTCAGTTCCGCCACCTGAGCAGCGGTTTCAAGTTTCAGACTCGTTCTCAGTTTCCCGTCGGTCGCCCGGGTTTCCAGTGTCAGCAATTCCTTGGCGGGGTTGACGAAAAACGTTTCCTTGCGGAAGTCAGATTCGATGGGCCGTTCCGTTGTTGCCTGCCAGCCCTGTTCAGCCAGTTTCGAACGATAGAATTTCTGCAGGTCTTCTTCCGAAAGACTCGTGAGGAAATCAACCGTCCTGGTCACTTCTGCGTACCGCAAATCCTCCACCTCTGATGGAACCGGAAGGTCTGCCGACATCATGCTGGAGGAGAGGTTGATCGAGGTTTGTCCTCCCTGTGCTGGTGCGGCCGAGACCATGACTCCGAGTCGGACAGCGTTCTGCTTGAAAAAATACTGAGGACCAGCACTTCCAAAGGGAGTCCAGCCTTGTTTGACCAGCAACGCTGTCAGTTCACTCACCGTCTTGTCCACTGGAGTTGTGGTCACCAGCATCAAAGAAGCCGGGCCGGCATAGAGGACCTTTGCTCCTGGTGGAACCGGCAGCTTTGCTAATGGGACGTTGCCATGATTGATGATGGAGACTTGGGCGGAGTCTCCTGACTGAAAAACGGTCACGGAAAGTGAGTAGTCCGCCCGACTGAATGTTCCACTGGCGGCCTGCTCCGTCGCGTAGCCCCCCGGCAGTTCTTTCCAGCCACTTTTTGTCAGTTGCTGCTGATGAAATTTGTAAACGGCAGGGACACTCCCTTTCGCCTGATAATTCAACTCTGCGATTGTCTGAGACCCGGGAGCCTGGGCATCCGGCGCGAGTGGAAGCGTCTCCAGATTGATCATCGCCGCGGCTTCTTTCACGGTGGCCGGACCAGCCGCGTGAATGAACCCATTCCCGACAACAGCAAACGCCACGACGAATGCCAGAACGATCCGATCCCACCTGTGAAGACGACTCATGGCCGCACACTTTCTTGATCACACCCGATTGAAGAGAAGAGAACTTGCCTCAGGGAGAGGGGGACACGAAATATCCCCCATCGTTGATCGCAGTATATCACATGCACTGATAGTGACACCGGTCAAATGAGTCTGAATTTCACCCAGAATGGAATGGGGGTGAATCCCGAATTGTTTCCGTTTTTGATGAGAACTTTTGCCCTCCAGGTAAAACGGCCGGCGATCTGCTTGCGGAAAAGGCGTTTTGATCGTCAGAGAGGTTTTGTTCACAACTGTTAAAAGAGTGGTTCAAGAATGTTCGTTCGAAACAGTTGCCTAACTCTCTCGACGACAGTAGATTACGTACCCCTGCCGTTGGGCACTTTGTCGTGACGGATCCGAGTCAGATTGTTGTTTATTTGACGTAAGTCTATGAGCAAGTTTCATTTCGGGTCCAAAATGGCGTTTGGAAGTGTTCCGATTTTGGTTTCTGCTCGGGTGGCGAAACTGGCAGACGCGCCAGCTTGAGGTGCTGGTGCCCGTAACTGGGCTTGCAGGTTCGAGTCCTGTCCCGAGCAATATTTCTCGCCTGAAACCTTTAGAACATCTTTAGAAATGGTTTTCAGCGTTCCGCAGTCGTAAGTTGAGGCTTTCGCGTGACAAAACGCCTTCAAGCGACAACAGACGGTAGAGCAAACTGCTCTCGTGCCGCTCGCCGAAAGCCTGTCTGAACAGGTGATCACATTGAGGCAACTGCGGCAGCGTTGGCTCCACAGTTGATGATCACCTCCGAAGCTCACTTTGCAGGCACGACTCAAGGCCGGATTATTCAACGTCCAGTAACTGCTGTGTGAGCGCCTGAATCACCCGTTCAACTTCAAACTCCAACTGTGGGAGCAGCGCGGCGACGGCATTGAGCTTTCCTTGTCTGGAATACTGTTCTGCTTCCAGTGCGACGGCGCTGGCGCGATGTGAGTCGAAGTTGGAAGAGAGACTTTTCAGATTGTGAGCACATCGCATCACCAGTTCGACGTCGTTGTCGTTCAGCCCCTTTTCAAGCTGTCGCAATAAGTCCAGCGCGTCCTCAAGATAGAACACGGCCAGATCGCGCAGCAACGAGCGGTCTCCCCCCAATCGCGCCAGCGCAGAGGGAAGATCAAGAATCGGGGCATTGTCAGAGTCAACCACAGAACCGGTCCTTAGACCATTATCATTATCCAACTTCGATATCATATCGTCGAACTATCGGCCCCTTAATGTCCCCCCCGTCTTACGTTACTGTCCTGCAGATTGTTGAATACAACTGCATTATTGGACAGTAGCCATTTTATGATAAGGAGAAAAGAGGATTCTCACGCCAAGGCGCTAAGAAATAAAGAAACACTCTCCTCCTGATCCCTTTACATCTTAGCGTCTTTGCGTGAGTTTTTCGACTTTATGTCTTTCGGGCGGAATGCTTACGGCGAAAATGATTGTCTCATTCTCACCGCAGATGCACTTTCGTCCGAATCGGCTTGTGTGGCTTACTTTACACAGAAGGCGTTCGCCGTCCGGTCAATACGGAAACGATAAACAGAATAATAAAGACGGCAAAGCAGACTTTTGCTGCCCAAGCTGCTGTCCCCATCACTCCGCTGAACCCTAACAATCCGGCCACAATCGCCACGATCAGAAATGTAATTGCCCATGATAACATTTTCGCATCTCCTGTTTAAACAGAGTAACTTGCTCAACCATATCGTGGCATTGTGCAGTCATTATTCAATAAGACTGGCGTTCGGGTAACGACATGATTCAGTAAATTCCTCTCGACCTGAAATCCCCTGCGACACAAATCACCGGAGTTGATTTTAAAATGAAATTGCGTCCACCCCGTCTTACTCTGTCGGTCTCTCTTTTTTGACTTCAATTGATCTTGAACCATCCAAACCCTTTTTCTCATCCACTTCAATATGGATGCCCGGTGCTTCGACCTCAAGCACTTTTTTCTTCTGCTCACATCCGAGCATCGCCATGCTGATGGCCAGCGCGAGCAGCAGAAATGTTCCCAAAGCACGTGCCGCGACCAGTTCCTGTGAATTTTCTTCGACTTGCATGACGAACCTCTTCAAGCAGCCAGAGAGACCATGTCCCTGCGTCCTGCTCCCCCCCTGTGCTTCTATCAAATAAGGCGTTCGCACAGTTGAAACAGCCTTTGAAACTCGCCAGAAGCAGAATGCAAGGTTCGTGCCACACCTGAATGGCAACAGGGTCTCTTTGGTCACAATCTATTGAAGATAAAAGAGTTGCGGCTCTGTTTCGGTGTGCTGTGACCATTTGGGTTCAGAGTAATACTGGAAGCGAATCACCCAAATCAGAGTTCAGGTGGACGCTGTTCAACCAGATCAAGTGAGAGACGGCACGGCCTTACGACGAGGCCGGGCGATGAGTTCTCCAGGACCGCCATCGTTCAACGATCCCATCCAACAGACTCCACAACACTCCACACGCAATTCCGAAGCCCAGTCCCAACAGATGGGCTTCACCGCTAATGTGGGGAATTGTTGTGTCAAAAATCACCTGAAGAATAATGACCAGAACAAGGAATCCGAATCGAAACGCCTGCGCCCTGGTACGATGTTTCCAGAGCATGATTCCCCATTGAACGAACAAACCTCCGATCAGTCCCATCACACCGCCGCTGGCTCCAAGAAGAATTGTCATCTCACCGGCAGTCAGCGGTTCCATGAAGTACGGAACGAGGGCAATTCCCCCGACGGCAGCGACAAGATACGTGATCATGAGTCGCGATGATCCCCACAATCGCTCCAGTTGTCCTCCCAGTATCGCAAGCCCCAGCGCATTCAACGCCAGATGCAATGGTCCAAAATGGAGAAAGGCTGCTGAGATCGGGCGCCACCAGTCCTGTCCACTGGAATCGGCGGGAATGAGCACTGCTCCCATTCGAACCAGATTGTCATAGTCTTCCGATCCTCCCGGCAGTTCGCAAAGAAAGACGATGAACAAGGCAGCGAGCAGGAGATTCGTTGCCCGATTCGGTCGAGCTTTCTGAAACGCCTGTTCCAGAACCACCGCTCCAACCGTGGAATGCACGCCGCGCAGGATGTGCACTTCTTCAGGGATGAGGGGTTGGTCAAACAGGGACGGTAGTGGAACGTCGAGTCGTCGCTGTGAGTTTCTGGAAATCGCCGGATGAATGTGATGAACCAGCTCTTCAAAGAGATGACGCCCGGAATCTCCTGTTCCTGCAACCTGTCTGGCGGTGGCTTGCCAGTATCTGGAAACTTCATCAGGAAAAACCGGCTTCAATCCGCATTGAACCTGCATTAAAAGCAGCTCATCTCCGCAAAACGCCGCCAGTTTTGCCTGTACGGTCGCCAGGTATGACAAGGGGATCATTTCGATTCGCGGAAGGAGACGATGCTGATACTCCCGCAATAAATCAGTACGACGGTTCGTTTCCCCCAACGCCTGCAAGTACGCATCCAGCAGCATCAGATCATGCAACAGGCGTTCTTTGTCCGGGTGGCTGTCGATCTTCTCCAGCAGGTTTAACCATGTTCCCTGCACACGGGTCAGCAGATTCAACGCCATTCGACCGGTTGCAGAGGGGCGATCCTCCAGAGCCTCCAGAATCGGGACCGCCTGGGCTTCGTTTCCTTCATCGAGAAGACGGAGAGCTGTCACAATGTGAGAGAGCTTACGGCTGTCATCAAATGGATGGAGCCAGCCCAGAATTTTTGCAATGCACCAGGCCCATCGAAAACGTTTCGCGGCCAGAAAACGACTCAGCAGGTGAGTTCCCAGTCGCGGGAAGATGAGCAGAGCGAACCAGGCGATTCCTCCAAGATACCCGGCTCGAGTCGGGTCGAAGAAAACGAGAACAGACAGCAAAATGGCGATTGTGACTGGCAGGAACACCTGTTCCCGGGTCGCGCGTTCACTGAACAATTGAACGGCCATCACCCCACAACTGACCGCAACAGTCCAGATCAGAATCGTATTGAGATCCATACCGTCGTTTCAGAAGGAGAAGAGTGAAGGAATTCCTGACACTCTTCATAACGAGTCACGCGCCATCCATCCAGATCGAATAGGGACGACGCTAAAAATGACAGATTAAATGGCCGCCTGTGAGCGAGTTCCATAAGCCACGACCGTTTCAATGGCGGTTTGCATTTGTTCACGGTCGATTTCGTGAACGTCGATCTTGCCACCGATGTGTGTCAACATCGTGACCGTCAATCGTCCCCCCAGGTGCTGCCGGAACTCTTCCAGTCCATCAAAGAGAGGACGGGTCTCTTCCAGTGCGGGATGTGTCAGAGAGAGTCCTAAATCGGTGAGACACTTCAACACCCGTTCGGCGTCCTCTTTCGGAAATCCATGAACCAGGGAGGAATACACCGTGTCAATCGCCACTCCAATCGCCACGGCCTCACCATGTCGCAGTTCGAAATGGGTCATCGGTTCCAGCTTGTGAGCGGACCAGTGCCCGAAGTCGAGTGGGCGTGCTTCCAGCATTTCGAACGGGTCTCCGCCTCGAGTGATATGTTCCAGATGCAACAGAGCTGACCGTCGAATGACCTCTCTGGCAACGTTCATCTCCCGATTTCGAATCTGCTCGGCACTCGCTTCAATGCGGGCGAATTCTTCCGGATCTTTTAAGAGAGAGACTTTGACAGCTTCAGAAAACCCGCACCGGAAATCCCGATCTGGTAACGAAGCGAGCAGCGATTCATCATTGATGACCCCCCACGGAACTGCGAACGAACCGATCCAGTTTTTCTTTTCGAACAGATTCACACTGTTCTTCACTCCGACACCGGAGTCGGCCTGGGCGAGTGTTGTGGTCGGAAGACGAATGAGCCGGATACCGCGATGAGCAATCGCCGCCGCAAAACCGACGGCGTCAAGAACGGCTCCCCCTCCAATGACAACGACATAACTGCGACGATCGAGATCGGCCGCGTTCATGCACTTGAGCATCCGTTCCAGAATGTGAATATCATTCTTAACAGCCTCCCCCCCCGGGCAGATCTGAATGTTCCCTGTGAGACGGAATCGATCCTGATGACATTGTGCGAATGCCCGAATTCGAGCCGGTAACTGGGGCTGTGCCGCAGCCACATGTTCATCGATCCAGAACTGCACCCGAGGAAGTGCCTCGCCGGAGGGTTCAATCAGATTCAGAAGAATCTGATCATCTTGACCGAAGACATCTCGCGTGAGTCGCAGCCGATGCAGAAACGGAACCGAAAACGAGATGTCCATCGCAGAAGTATTGGAAGAAGTCATGAGATTCGGCGGGGGTTCATCGACTGGCGGAGGAGGAACACAAAACAAACTGAGGCGCAGTGTTTGTTGTGGAGACGTCAGCTCCAATAGATAAGTTTGTGTCGATACCCCATCAATTGCAATGGAAGCCCCGCCTGATCTCACCGATCTTCCAAAAATCCCGAAGACTGGATGAATGACATCACTTCTTCACTCTGATTTTTTCAGGGTTTGTCGAACACCATTGCGGAATAGCGGGTTCGTTTCTGAACAATGTCATGGGCTCGAACGACCTCGGCGAGTTCTTTCCAGTCGTCTGCGGTGAGTGCCCGATACATGGGCTTCGCCCGTATCAGCAGCTTGCGCTTCATCGGCGAATTGCCGAGCCAGGAGAACCATTCAAACAGCCGCTGGATCGGAGCGGTGACGCGCGGACTCCAATCTTCATGACGGCGAAGAACAAGTCCGGCGGCCTGGGCTCCCTGACGATACTGCTCCAATGACGACAAATCTTCCCACTGCCAGATCTTTCTGACCAGTCGGGTTTCCGGATCATTGCGATGCGCCCGATCCGCTTCGGTTCTCCATGTGAAGTCGACAACGACAAGACGTCCCCCGGGAGAAAGGACGCGAGCGGCTTCCTTTAAAAACTTGTTGCGATCCGGGAAATGGAACGCGGCTTCCAGACACATGGCGCGATCGAATGAGGCATCGGGAAACGGCAGATCAATGGCGCTTCCGGCGACATATTTCAGTCGCTGTTCTTCATGAAACAAGGTTCGGGCGACCTGAACATGCCGTTCCAGATAGTCGAGCCCGACAATCGTGGCATCAGACTGCAGGCAATGCAGCATGAAGGAACTCTTTCCACGACCGCAGGCGATGTCCAGAATGCGTTGACCGGGGCGAAGATCAAGTTGATCAACGGTCTCATAGACCAGACGTTCCTGAGCCAGCTCAAGGTTCCCGGGCAGATGTATCCATGAGAAAATTCCGCGAAACCGATAGGAACCCAGATTCATTAAAACGGGTCCCCAGGTGCCTAGCCGCATCAGGCGGAACATGACATTGGAGCCGTTGTAAGACGATTCCACGTCCGGATGCAGATCGGCTGTCGGCGTTTCCGTGGACGGGAAGTCGGCCTGCATCTGTGAAGAGGACGGGGGCATTTTGAAATCCTTTTGTTGCCCGATATTGTCCAGCGAACAGAGCAATGGCACAACAGCATGCGAGAGGCTCAGTTACTGAAAATCTGTTTCGTAATGTGTCCGTTAAGTGTAGGGGAGGTGATCAATCTCTCAATGGGAAGAACCTCCAGGAATATTATTGTTGTTCCTTAAGACGATTAATCACAATATGTTACGCTTGTTTTGTTTGTTTGGGGTTTCGTCTTTCCTGATCGTGATGAGTGTTGTTGACGACATGTCTGGGAAGAATAGGAATTGTGGGAAGAGGTTGGCGCCGTGTTTTAGAGAAACGGGATGAGTCCGTGGGGTGGGTCTGACCATCACTCAAGATTCCGGCAGAATTCGCCGAAATCATGTTCCAGATACGGTGGTTCTGTTTTGAGAGGGAACCATCTTTTTTGGATTGTTGTAACACATTACCAGAAAACACTTAAGAGTCGTTTTTCTGGTCGTTCCACTGCCGTTCAGTAGGGAGTTGTTCCCTACAACATCTTGTTGTCTGCGAGAGAGGAGCCAATAGACCTGTACAGATGGTCTGTTGCTGGAATCGAAATTGCCGGGTAAGTTCCTCCGCCATACGGCAAGGATTGCACGTTATTTTTTGCCGGAGTTCCTACTTTCGATCAAGATTACCGACCGGGCATCGTTGAAGTGATGCTCGTACGTAATCAGATCAGAGTGGTCCACCCCCCGGTCGCTTGAAAGGAATCAGGCATGAGCCACCTCACGTTGATGGCCGATTGTTCCGTCGTTGAAGAGTCACCACGGATTTATTCTTTTATCGAATTCGCATCTCAGCAGGCGCCTCGTGCTCCGCACATTCTTGCGATCAGCCAGCGAGCAAGAGTTGAGCACCAGAACCGCAGTTGTCCGATCTGTAACCGTGTGACAACGGAGTCGATCGAACTGAACAACGGGCGCATCGGAAAGAACGGCCGGATGATCCCCGGCACCGGAACCCTTGTTGGATTCAGCTGCAACGCCTGCGGCCACGAATGGCCGGCATAGAGCAAATAAATACTAAATAAAACAGAAGCACTAAGAACCAAATAAGGAAGACATGTTCTTTACGCTTTGATTATTGCGTTTGGTTCTTAGTACTTTTGCCTTTATTTAGAGCAACTTGCGAAATAACTTCCCCGTCCTCGCCACGCGGAATACAGCGTTTTTATTGTCAAAATGCGCGCTGCGCGGGCACCTGGTAGAGCAAACTGCTCTAGGATTTACTCCCCTCCCTTATCTCACCCGACACTGGAATGAGACAAAGCCCCCTGTTTTGCCGGGGAGCGGGTTGTCGAATTCAAAGGTGAGCAACTGGCTCCCTGCTCCGTTATCCACGGCATCGACCCCGCCGTCGAGGCTGGATTGAATCGATCCTTCGATGTATTCCAGTCGAGGAGACAGGTTGTCGACCAGTCGTACCTTGAGCAGATCACGGCCGCCCGTATTATCAAAGCGAATCGTGAAGGTGACGATATCGCCGGGATGAGCTGAGGCTTTGTCGGCCACTTTGATGATCTTCAAATCTCCCGGTGTCCGGCGGTCTTCGACTCCAGTGTAATCCTGAGCGGCAAACCGTCCTTGAAGCACCTGACCTTTTTCGTCCTGAGCGATGATAATTGGTCGGCGTCCGTCAGCCCATTCCTGAGCCGCAGTGACACTCTCCTGCAATGTGGCCTTGCTGACCTTGTCAAAGGTTCCTTCCTGAATGAAGCGAATCTCTTCGTAGACGTTGACCAGCTTGGTGTGATTTCTCGCGGCAATCGCCTTGTCGAGTTGATCATCACTGATGCGGGCATTCAGGCCGCTGGCGCGTGATCGGGTTTGAATCCCTTTCAACTCATCCGTTTGTCGCTGCTCACTGGTGACGGTTTTGGTGTTCATGCCGGCCACTTTGGTCTGGTCCTGATGACCTTCCGCTTTCACGATACTTTCCCCCTGCTGAGGGAGCGAAGATGAACGGACTTCTCCAAAGCGTGGAGAATAGACCTCGGCGACGGTACTCGCTTTGACATGGATTTTTCCGGTGTCATCCTGGAACTCGGCAACGGTGTCTTCCAGTCCGAGTCCGGCACGATTCCCGGCGTTGTAATGAACCGGCAATCCTTTATCACCACCGTCACGAACGTATTCATCGTCAGTAATTTCGAAACGTGGCATCGGTCGGGCTTCTGTCCCGATGACGGGAGGACATGCTTCACCGAGTGGACTGCCAGACAGGTCCGGGCAATCTGCAGCGGAAAGTCTCTGTTCTGGAACAAGCACTTCCGCCGAGACATGCGCCACCTTCTTGTGAGGCGACGTTTCACTGGAAGCGATTGCGGCGAAAGGATCTTCCCCGCGCGACAGGCGATCCATGGCATCCGCCTTCTGACGGGCGGAGTCGGCGACGACCGGAGCGCTGGCGACTTTCGTCGTGGCAGCCTTCGCTGTTGCTGCCTCACTTGCTGGAGGCTTGGCGGCGAGCTGTTGTTTCGGAGATGCCTTCGCCGGTTCGTTCGACGGTGTTTCCGCTGACTTCAAGGTGGCTGTTCCGGCAGGCTTCGCTTTCTTCGCGTCCGCCTGGGCGATTGCCTGTGCTCTCTCATTCGGACTGAAGATCTCTGTCACGTATTTGTTGACTGAACTGCAGGATGTGCTGCTTAAGAGCAGTGCGACCGCAGCGGCACTGGTCAATGAACGTGTGTAGCGAGCGAGAGCTGATTGATATTGCCGCTGAGTCATGGTCCGGCTCCCGGTTCGTTGGGGCATTGACTGGGGTCTGATGAGTTCTTGCAGGGTGCGTCGTGACGCACCCTACGGTTGTGGCTTCAAAATCTGCAGTGGTGACTGACTGAAGAACTCGTCTTTGGGAGAGTTCGGATCGGGGATGCGTCCGCCGATTCGGACGATCACCATGGGACGCCCTCGCAGGTCAGCCGCTTGCAGCAGGTTCTCGGTCGGTGGCAGATTCTCGATTCGTGCGCCAGCCGTCTGTGTGACGGGAAACGCGAGGTCCGGCTGTTCGAGATAAACTACTTTCGTGACCATCTGATCTTTCAGAACGGTCTCGATTTCTGATTCTGTAATCTGCACCGGAACCGGAAACTCCAGTTCCAGTCCGGCGGGGGGATGCAACCGGTCGAGCAGTTCGATCGTGGGATACAGTTCCACGCCGGGGAATTCCGGCATGTTGGTGATCTTCACTCGGTAGACATAACCAACTCCCAGTCCGGCCAGTGCCGGAGCGGGAACGGCCGCTTCATTCAATGGTGACCCGGGAAAGAAGCTGATCTGTCCGGTGCTGGGAAGTGAGATCTTCACCGGTTGTGGAAGTCCTGCGATCCCCGGTCGGGTGAGAGCACTCCAGCGACCAGCCACTCCGGTTGGAGCACGGTGATCCAGCAACGTGGTTCGTTCCTGAGCCATGGTCATTGTTGCGGTCAACAACAAAATCACGCCTGCACAGAGTGAGCCGATGCGACTGGTCAGGTTGGATGGAACTGGATGAAACATAATCCACACGGAAGGAAGCTGAGGTGACTTAGGAACTGGGAAACAGATGTTTCCTTGAGAGGGATTAGGAGTTAGGAGTTAGGAACTGAACATTCGTCTTTTCCTAAATCCTAACTCCTCCCGATCCCAGATTTCGGGAAACAATTGCTTCCCGGTTCGTGACATTAACACGATCAGCCGGAGCAAGCCCCGGCTGATCGATCCCCGTGAATTACTGTGGCGGAACCGCCCAGGCCGGAGCAGAGACTTCACCCTGCTGATAGACTGGATGTTTCTCCGTGTACTGAATGTACTTCACTGGTTCCGGCAAGCTCAGGCCGGGTTCGTGTCGGACATCGATGAGCACATGGTCCACCGGTTTCGGAAGGTTGTAGTCGGTGGTGTTCCGCATGGTGTGAGACTTCAGACCTGCTGGACGTCCCAATGGAATGTGTGGGGGACCAGGCAGACCGATTGGTGTTCCGGTAATCGGCATGCCGTACATTGGAACCCCGTTCATTCCGACGATTGGATCGTAAGGAGGACGGCCGGGACCAGCAGGTCCACCCATCATCATGTCCCCTGGAACTCCGCTTCCAATCTGTCCGTTCGACAGATGGTTACCGACAGGCATCGGTCCGATGAACTGGCCTTCTTCTCCGTTCACCCGTTGAATCCCGGATGGATGACCGTAGTGAGAAGACACGTCACCGATTCCGCCAGGAATCTCAAGGTTCAGGTTCCCCAATCGCAGGACAGCCATAATGGTTCCGCGACGATCCGCTTCGGAGACGGGGTCAAGACCTGGGCCAAGGCGGGTGGAAACCAGTTCTTCGACTCCTGCAATCGCCAGTTCTTGAAAACGTGCGTCCGGCAGGTAGATCACTTTTGTCACGAAGTTGTTGGTTTCGATCTGATCGAGATCTTCGTCAGTAATTCGCAACGGCAATGCATTGTGTTCCAGGTAAGCGGCTGTCTGTGGCTGCACTGGGTAAACGTGCAGAGACGGATAGACGGTCAACCCTTCGCGTCCGGGAATTCCGGAGAACTTCAGACGATAGGTTGCTCCCTGAACGAAGTTGTATCGTGCCGGGGCAATCAGTTGGTTCTCGGCGAATGTCGGGCCGATTTGCCATCCGATCGACAGACCTTCTGGTCCGAGGAATCGAACCTGAGAGGTACGAAGAGGAGCCTGCGGCATCCCCATGGCTCCTGCAGGAACAGACAGATTGAACGGCATCCCCTGACCCGGAGGGCAGGAGGGGTCTTGATGTGATGCCAAGGAGATATGCGGTCCAATAACGCCAGGGCCAGGACCACCGACCATCGGGCCGGGTTGGGCCAGCATCTGCGCTGGTGGTGCATGGTATTCATTTTTGTGCAAGGCCTGCTGTCCGTCGACGGCGCAGCCCACGCATACGATGAGCAAGGTGCCCAGTGCCAGGAAATACAGTCTCATTGCTCGTCCTCTTCCTTGTACTGCAAACGTTCCAAATTCTCCCGGTCTGAGAGGATTTCGAACAACGTGATGTTTTCTTCAGAGCCGCGAACAAAATCTCTCAAACGATGAAAATTCCCTTGCCGCGAGCGGATCAGGGACAGTTTTGTCAGGGCTTCGCAGGTTGCGGCCGGGACAAACCCGCCGCGATGGGTCCCGGTGGTTTTGCTCCGGATTGCAGTCGACCAATCTTTCCTTGAATGGCTAAAATCCGTATGAGAGCAATTTGCTCGACCGTATCCCCAGCCATTTGTTTCCTGGTGGGTGTGCGGTGCCCAACCGATCGAATGCCTTCACACCCGTTGGTGAGACAGATTCTTCATTTCCTTTCCCCTCGTCTGAGACAGGAAGAACGGAATGACGTTTCGGTCTCTTCTGTTTTCGGATTGACAGCCCTGCAATCTTTGGAAAATCCGTCACTTTCAGGACAACATGAAAAAACTCTCCAAACTGACTTTTGCTTTCATGGTCGCTTTTGCGATCGTCGGCCATGTCGCAGGGGTCTTCGCATGGCAGGAATCCACTGAGAAAAAGGCCGAAAAGGGAGGAGAAGCCGCGTCGGAAGACGTCTCGGCAATTCCCTCCACGACGTCGGACCCGAATGCCGTGGACCTGCTCGATCAGGCCAAAACCCGTTTGTTTGAAAGACGTTCCGTTCAGGCAGATGTCGTTCAGACCGTCTCTCTGGGAGAATATCGGGTTCGCTCGTCCGGAAAATATGTCTCGGCGACCGGGTTTCGTCACCGGTTGCAGTATCAACTGTCACTGGGAGATTTGACCGGAGAATTTCTGGAAGTGTGTGACGGACAGATTCTGCACACCCGACGGCAGATTACGCCGGTCAACAACAAGTTTGATGCGGTGGCTCAGCCTGAGACGGAAATGACCCGTCGCGACATTCAACGAATTCGACGGGAAGCACTCGGTATTAAGGATGGAAACCCGACGGCGGATCTGTCCGACGCCTTACGGGCGGCAGAAGCAGGACTGGGGGGACTTCCGGCAATTCTCGCGATGATTGAACGGACCATGATTCTCGAACCGGTCCGAACGCAGACGGTTGGGGATCGTGACTATTTTGTTCTTCAGGGACGGATGCGACCGGATCGACAAAAGGAACTCCTCACTGGACTCGGTTCTGCCGGGGGACAGCAGGTCGCCGGGTTCCTGCCGGATCTGGTTCGTGTTTATCTCGAACAGGAAACACTTTTCCCGGAGAAGTTTGTCTATCTGAAGAAAGTCTCCGGGAAGAAAGAGGAGGGGGCAGCCCGGCCTCTGGTTCCACTGATCACCATCGAATACGACAACGTGATTCTGGACCAGCCGCTCCAGGAAAGTCAGTTCATCTACATGGCTCCCCCCGGACTCGAAGAACGGGACGAAACGGCCATGTACATCGAAATGATGCGCCAGGCCGCCAATGCTGTGTTGACACAGCCGGAAGCGGAAGGGGCGGGAAAAGAGAAAGCGGAGTAGTGCGTGCGAGCCTCAATACTCACGTTTGTCACTGTTCCAGGTACTTTTGGTGCATGGCAATCAGAAGCGCAAAGTTCCCTTGATCGGCCGACCTGATCGCTTGAAGATACTCATCTCGAATGACACTGATGGAGCCAATCGTCTCTTCCGGCCATAGGACTAAAGGAGACTCATGTCGTGAAAGCCAGATATTGGCAAGCATTCGAGCCCATCTTCCGTTGCCATTGAGAAAGGGATGAATCTGAACCACTCGATGGTGCAGGTGGGTCGCCTGCTCGACGACGTCTGACCAATTCGATTCCCAATATTTTAAATCATCAAGAGTTTGTCTTAACGATGATTCCACTTGAAGCCATGGAACTCCAATGTTGAGATTTTGCTGGCGGGGCCGTCCTGCCCAGTTCCAGATCTCCCCAAACATCTCGTGATGTAATTTTAAACACCAGGAGAGATCAAATGGAGCCATTCTGGCTGTCGGAGTCTGAGCAAGGTATTTGACGGTTGCTTTGCGTATGTTTTCTGCTTCCGCCAAAAAAAGTTGCTTTCGGGTTCTGATATTTTTCAGTATCAGTCCGGAAACATCGTCGAGTGGCGTTTCACCTGGAAGAGGAGCCCACTTCATCACTTCTACCTGGCCCAAAGTTTTTGTTTCGAAGACAAGATTTCCTGGCACGTTTTACGAACCATCCTTTGAAGATCCTTGTCTTCGAGCCCTTGCCCTTCGATGGCAGATGTTCCCTGAACAAGGCGAACGACTCGCTTCGCTTTCTTCAGTGCTTCCCGTTCCTGAAGTGCCTTCGCTTCCGACAACGGGTTCGCATTCAGACTCATATCCAGTGCCTGTGCAATGGAAATGACCTTTTCCAGGGAGACGCCCTGATTCTTTCCTGACAGAATCCGGTTGACCGTGGGTAGGGAGACCTGACTACGGCTCGCGAGTGACGCGCGACTCATCCCCAGTGAGATGCGTCGACTCTCAAGTTCCTGAATCAGTTTCATCTTTCTGCTCCCTTTGGCTACCAGTCCATTTGCAGCAGCGCAAAATAAAAGGTGCTATCAAATATGATAGCACCTTCTTGGCGGATGTCATTTGAGAAATCAGCTCCAGACCCAGGAGCGGTACTGGGAGCAATTGAAACAGGACGATTACTCCGGTTTCTCCAGTGTCGGGCGTTCGGGAGGAACTTCACGGATCGCCGGGTCGGAAGTCGGAAGTTCCGGGAGTGTTGATTCCTCGTCAGATCCACCTGCCGGAGTCGGTAATGTGGCTGCCGGAGAGTCGAAGTAAATCTCACCCAGCGGACCAGGAGCGGAGACAGGGTCTTGAACCGGTCCCATGATACGGGATGCATCGCGGGCATAGTTTCTCGCATCGGACTGATGCTGTGCGTCCGCATAGGCTTCCGGTCTCCAGCTCCCTTCCGCCAGATAGATGGAGTTATGGGTCAGGATCGTTCCTTTACGGAACTGCAGATCGTTCAGGGCCTGATTGTATTGCACCAGACTTTGATAATAGGCCACTTCCGCTTCTGCCTGACGCAATTGTGCCCGAAGCAGTTCGTCCAAAAGAATCGTCCCTTCACGAATGTTCGGTTCGAGATATTTGACGTTCTCCCGGGCCGCGATCATGCGGTTCATATTCAGTTCCGCTGAGGCAAACGCACGGGCAACTTCCTGGAATGCCGAGGCCAGTTCCAGAGTGACTTCCTTCTCCTGTTCGACAAGGACCCGTTGAGCCTTGGCGACACGCAGTTCGTAGTTCCGAACCTGCGACATTGCGGCACGGAATCCGATCTGCCAGTTAAACTGAACTCCCAGATTCCAGCCGGTCTGATTTCCAGCCGTCATGTTTTCATAGAAGTGAGAGGTCGCCGTCGGACCGTTGTATCCCAGCAAATCGTCGCCGAATCCGTTCACCTGATAACCACTGACGAAGTTTAACTGAGGACGAACAAGGCTTTTTGCTGCCTCCAGTTGAAGTTCCATACTTTTCAGATTCCACTTCTGACTGCGAAGCTCAACTCGCTGAGTCAAGGCCTCGGTCAGGCTGATGTACCAGTCTGGAACAAGCTGTGCCGTGACGGGTTCGTCCAGTGGTCTGAGGGTATGTCCATCATTCGCCGGCAGCCCCATCAGGCGTCGCAGGCGGACTTCGGCTGTATAGATTTGCGATCGGGAATTCACCGATGCGGCTTCAGTCGCAAAGTACTGATCCCGTGCCTGAGCGACTTCCGCTCGTGTGCGGACTCCTCCCTGAAGTTGCAGATCGGCAATGCGCCAGGTCAGCAATGCTGATTCCCGGGCGGTCACGGCTGTGTGATAGTTTCGATAGGCGAAGTAGAGTTCCCAGTAAGAGTTCTCAACGTCTTTTACGAGATTTCGTAATGCCAGTTCGAAGTTCGCAATCGAGATGTCTTCATTGATTCTGGCAATCAGAACCCCTTGTCCGACCCCGCTCACACCCCCGAATGCCTGACTGATCGGACCGGCAATCTGCGTGAACTCTGTTCCGGATCCCGCCCACAACGGCAAGAGGTAGTTGACCCCGACGGCACCAGCGTAGGACGAAGGATATCCCAGGGTCGGCGAATTTGAACCAGTGTAGAGCACGTTATGGTTCAGACTGACGACGCCACCGTTTCCAAATGTTTTCTGAAGGGTGGCATCGAACTGGCCAGACTCTGTCGAAATCGTTTCAAAAGGAGTCGCAGCGAATGTGCTGTTGTTAATCAGCTCGTTGCGTCCCCAGACCATGCTGGCATTCAACTGCGCATCGAATGCAGACAACGCGGCCTCGACCCCTCGATTTCCGAAGAGCACACCCGATGCGGTGATCGCCGGATCGTATTCCGTCGGGGTATTCGACGGATTGGTCATCAACGAGTTTCCTGCGAGAAACGTTCCGGCTTCCCGAATGACCTGGCTGTTCTTCAGCGCCAGTTCCATCGTTTCCGCCAGCGAGATATCCCGGATCGGAATTTCACCGGTTTCCAGAATCGTTCGGGGCGGTTCGGTATTCACTACCTCTTCCGGCAGCGGTTGACTGACGTTTGGAAACGCCACTTCCGTTGCATGTGCCCGATACAGGTCACGTTGTTTTGTTGCGGCGTACTTAACGTCGTTTCGATCGCGGACACAACCGGTGAAGCCTGTCATCAACGTTGACGTCATGGCAACTACGGTGGTCCACTTTTTTAATCCGAATTGTCTTCCAATTCCCATTTTACAGTCGCTCCCGATCGCAGTGGTTCTGCACTTCGTACGGAAGCTATCGTCCATGCAGACCGTGTACGATGACTGATTCCTCCCATGCTAACCACCGCTCGATGAGGTGCTGCCAGTGCTGTTTGCCTGTCTTGCCGGACCGGCTTTTCTGTCAGTTTTTACGCAGGTGAAAGATCAGGAAAAAGAAAGAGCGAAGTGATCCTGAAGCAAATTGAGAAATATCTCACCCGTGACGTGTGTTGTCATTGCAAGCTGTTTTTTGCAAACATGTTACAGGTGTTAGGGTAATCGCAATACTGCTGTGGAAATGTAATGATCATGGCGATTGCCGTGGTCGGGAAAGCTTTGTCGTGATTAGGCTTTGCCCCGTTAGACCCCTGTCGCTTCACATCACGCTTGATATGCTTTTTTTGCGTCCAAATCAGATTGGACCGGGTGTGTCACCTGTAATTACCGTTTGCAATCGTCAGGGAATTTCCGGAAATGCAGACTGCCGGAATAATGCCAGCAGGGAGTGCCAGGGAGAGTGTGCAGGAATTGATGTGTTTTTGTCTGACCAGACAGCCTGTACAAACCGGTCAATTCAGATTCGAATCAGGATTCGTAATATCCTTTTGCAGCCGCTTCAGAAAGTCGATGACTCTACGTTCGCCCGGGCATCTTCGAAATTTGTTTTCGCATTCACTGGCGATAAAGTGAGACTTTTGCGTGCCTCAAAGCCTCTGATCGCCTGCCCACGGTAGAGCAAACTGCTTTATTCAATTCACCTTCCGGAAGGAATTGGCTTTGTCATCTCCACCCCCTTTCACTGAAACGACCGCGATTCGAGGAACGTTGTCGGCGCCTCGGCGTCCTGTGGTGATTGTTGGAGGAGGCGTGGTCGGAGCGGCCTGTGCCCATTACCTTGTCACGGCGGGTGCTCCGGTCCTGCTGATCGACAAACTGCAATTCGGTCAGGGTTGTTCACACGCCAATTGTGGATACGTCTCTCCGAGCCACATTCTTCCGTTGTGTCGGCCCGGTGCGGTTTATACGTCGCTGAAGACACTGTTCCGCCGGAACTCGCCGTTTCAAATGCGGTTTCGGTTCGATATCGATTTCTGGAACTGGCTCTGGAAGTTTGCCCGACGTTGTAATCGAGTCGATATGTTACAGGCAGGGCATGCCCGACACGCTCTCCTGCAATCCTCCCGAACCTTGTTCGACCAGTTGTTCGCTGAGAATGTGCTGACAGAGTGTGACTGGGAAACTCTCGGACTCTTATTCGTTTATCAGAGCAAGTCTCATTTCGAAGAGTATGCAAAGACGGACGAACTGCTTCGCCGTGAATACGGTCTGGGAGCCACCGCATTGCCGGAAGCGGAACTTCTGGCAAAAGAGCCCTCACTCCTCCCGGGAGTCGGGGGAGCCTGGCTTTATGAAAGTGATGCCCATCTTCGTCCGGACAAACTGATGACCGCCTGGAAGCTGCGGCTCGATCGGGCCGGGGTTGTCATTCGGGAACATTGTGAACTGGTGGCACTGGAAGAAGGGGATCACTGTATTTCCGCCTTGATCACCAGTGCGGGCCGGATTGAGGTCGATCAGGTCATCTTCGCGACGGGAGCCTGGTCACGATTGTTGCAGTCGCGCCTGAAAACCCAGATTCCAATTGAACCGGGAAAAGGGTACTCCATCACAATGAACCGTCCGGCGGTCTGCCCTCAGTATCCGATGATCTTCGAAGAACACCGGGTCGCGGTCACTCCGTTTCAATCCGGCTATCGTCTGGGATCGACGATGGAATTTGCAGGATACGACCAGTCGATTCGTCCGGAGAGACTGAAACTTCTCACCGATGGTGCTTCGCTGTACCTGAAGGATCCGGTGGGCGAACCCGTTGTGGAGCGCTGGTACGGTTGGCGTCCAATGAGTTGTGACGGAGTTCCGTTAATCGGCCGGCTCCCGGCGTTCAACAATGCCTGGCTGGCGGCAGGACACAGCATGCTGGGACTTTCCATGTCGACCGCGACCGGAAAGCTCATCTCGGAATTGGTGACCGGAAAGCATCCCCACATCGACCCGCACCCGTATCGCCTTGATCGTTTTTGACGGGATCAATCTCGATTTCCTACCGCCTCAGTCCAAAAGCAATAAAAGCGGCATCTTCGAATGAAGATGCCGCTTTGAGGCAGGTTTCAGTTGGGAGCAATCAGTTGGAAGTAATCGGTTTTACTTCTGGACGACGGCGATATCGGCAGCTTTGTCTGTGTTGATGTCGCCGGCAGGTTTTCGGCTGGCTCGCCATCCTGCAACACGGATCACATTGTTTGTGTCGCTGCTGGCAACCGGGCCTTCTTCAACAACCGGAGAGTGTGGCTGAGGAGCAGGCACGGCATCCTGACGATAGGTGGGGTTCTGCAACGGGATGTCATTGTCGGAAGTCGACTGTTGGCGAATGGTCCCTTTGCTGGTGTCTGGCTTGGCGGCGGTTGGAACGGGGTCCGCTGCACTGGCAGTGACTCCACCAATATCACCAGAGTAGACCATTCGGGTTCGTGATCCGACGGCGACACGCTGTGTTGTGGTGATCGGCTCGTAAGCAGTCACAGTCTGATCTTCCCAGACAGTTCGTTGTACGGCAACTTTCTGAGTAGTCTGCACAGCAACCTGTCGAGAGACGTTGTAGGTCACCTGACGAGTGACAGGAACCTGAACAGTGCGGGAGACTGGAACCTGAGAGGCGACAACATTCGGGACAAATTCACGTCGGGCGACATAGTTTGGAGTGAATGTATTACGCAAGGAATATCCCATCCGGTTCATTTGTCCCATCAGACCCGGACGGCTGTCGTAGGCACAAGGGGAATACTTGGGAATCGCCTGACAACTGGTTTGCCAGTAGCTCTGATTGATCGTCACCGGACGCATTTCGGTGACCTGTTGCGGAACGAAAGACTGCACGTCGACAGTACGGGGCTCGCTCACAGTCTGATAGGTAGTGACAGGACGATCTTCGTAATCGGTGACCACTTTGGCCACTTTGACGGTTTTCTGATACGGCTTGTATTCTACTTTCTGCACGTCCTGATAAACCGTTTCGGTGACAGGCTTCATGCAAGGGCAGTCGAGTGAAGCGCTTTGCATCACTGGAGCTGCCACAAATTGCGGCTGAGCAACCACTGGTGCAGGGCAGACCCCACACGGATTTAACCAGGGAAACAATTGGGCATGGACCGGGCTATTCATGCCGCAAGCGGTGGCGAACAAGGCCAGTCCAGTCAAGGCCCGAGTGCGGATTGCGAACATCTGAACTCTTCCTGAAAAATAATGGGATTGAGGAGGTGAGCTGATTCGATAGGTGACAGAACGGGAACTGTGAGAGGAGTCAGGTGTCACTTCCGAATCCGTTTCAATTGACCTCTTCTGATTTCAGAGGAGGACCAGTTGATTGGAGCCGGACGTCACACGAAGTTCAGTTCGCCGCGTTCGTGGAGCGGGACTTTTATTAGAATCAAAAAAAAGGGTCAAGATGGAGGAGTCAACTGCCGACAGAAGAATTTTCGTTTTGCATTTCTTGCAAAAACTGCCGGTGGATCTCCCGATTTCAGAGTGACCTTCTCGATCACTTCACCTCACAATACGCGATTGACCAGTCAAAACACTGGTTTTCGCGTATTGTCTCCGCATGATGGTTTGTTTTCCTGGGGGAGGGGTCAGGAATTCAGGTTCCCCAACACATCACCAGCGGCCTGAAGAGTTTTTTCGATCTGTTCGTCCGTATGAGCCGCACTGACAAAGTTCGCCTCGAACTGGCTGCACGGAAGATAGACACCACGATCGAGCATGGCGTGGAAGTATCGAGAAAATCGCTGAGTGTCGTTCTTTGCTGATATACGGTAACTTGTCACCGGTTCCGGATTGAAGAAGAGAGTAAACATGCTCCCGACCCGAGCGACTGAGTGCGGAATCGAGTAACGCTGACACAATTCACTCAGTCCGGAACAGAGTCGATTTGACCGGCTTTCCAGTTGCGGGTACGGATTCGTTTTCTTTAGAACATCTAACGTGGCGATTCCGCAGGCCATGGCGAGGGGGTTCCCGGACAGGGTTCCTGCCTGATACACCGGCCCGACGGGTGACACGCAATTCATAATCTCTGCACGACCGCCGTAAGCTCCCACTGGAAGTCCGCCGCCGACGATTTTGCCGAGTGTCGTCATGTCCGGAGTGATCCCGAAGTATTCCTGTGCTCCACCAAACGCCACGCGGAAACCGGTCATCACTTCGTCGAAAATCAGGACGGTTCCATGTCGGGTGCAGAGATCACGACACGCCTGCAGAAACTCCTGAGTGGGAACAACGACTCCCATATTACCGACGACCGGTTCCAGAATCAGGGCCGCCAGTTCGTCTCCGTGCTGCTGAAACACAGTTTCCAGATCGGCGACGTCATTGTATTCCAGAATGAGGGTATCCTGTGTTGCTCCCGCAGGAATCCCGGGGCTGGAGGGGGTTCCCAGTGTGAGCGCACCGCTTCCCGCCTGAACGAGAAGACTGTCAACGTGCCCGTGATAACAGCCGGCGAACTTGATGATTTTGTCTCGACCGGTAAATCCTCGGGCGACCCGTAATGCACTCATGGTTGCTTCCGTTCCGGAATTGACCATGCGTACCTTCTCGATCGACGGTACGGCATCAATGATTTTCTCGGCGAGGACCGATTCCGATTCCGTCGGCGCTCCGAAGCTGGTGCCATACTCCAAGGCGTTCTGCAACGCGCTGATCACTTCCGGATGGCAGTGACCGAGAATATGAGGTCCCCACGATCCGACGTAGTCGAGGTACTGGTTTCCGTCGAGATCATACAGGTACGGACCCTCTCCTCGAGCGATAAAAACAGGTGTCCCGCCTACTCCCCCAAAGGCTCTGGCAGGGCTGTTCACTCCCCCGGGAATGATCTTTTGAGCCCGTTCAAAAGCGGCCTGACTTCCAGAATGATCGAATGTTTCGTGTGACATGACAGGGCTTTCGTTTTTCAAACAAGTGATGCCCGGGAGGGCGAGGCTCCTGCCGAGCCGCAGGCGATAGAAAGCGTGATCTTTCATGCGGCTCAGCAGGAGCTTCGCCCTCCCGCCATAAAATCAAAAGAGGAAAAGACAGTGGGGGAGATCACTTCTTTGCCCAATAGTCGACGACGGTGACGTCTGCCAGCAATGGTTTCAGCTTGTCAACGAATGCCTGATGTGCGGGATGCGGTAGATAAGCGTCGCGGTCTTCTTCGCTGGCAAAGGTGACCAGAAAGCAATGGGTATGCTCCTTTTGCAGTCCCTCAGGGCTGTTGTCGGTTCCCCATTCAAAGTCTTTGATCTGGCTGATCTGCGACGGCAGTTTCCCGAAGGCGATGATCAGTTCCTGAATCTGTGCTGGAGTCGCTTCAGGCTTGAAGGTGAACAAAACAACATGTCTCAGCAGTCCCGCTGGCGTTTTCTCGGCCCGAGAGGCATTTACCAGAATCCCTGACACAATCAGGAGCGTCAGTCCCAGGCAGAATAATGTCATGGTTTTCATGATGTTCCTCCTCAGTCTCGTGATGACAAACGGTTTTCTTCAGCTCTGAATTATGGTAGGAAAACCCGTTCCAGAATGGCAATTGACCCACGTAAGCCATTTCAAGGAAAGCACTTCGATTCATGGTTCTGCTGCTGACAGAACTTTGACAGAACTGGCAGAAGTTTGACTGAAGTTTTCCCTCCCCCTGACACAGAATCGTCGAAAATTGTGTTACAAAAACACTCATGACACAGGCCATCCACCTGATTTCGGGATGAGGCAAAGCGTCATGGATGCCTGAACAAAGCATGTGGCCAGCGCCACTCTTCATTTAAACAGAAAGCCACTCCGATGTCTTCAGCTTCGCTTGAAACATCCTTTGATGGAGTTCCCAAGGATGTAACCGGTGGTGTCACAGAGACCACCATTGTGTCAGAAACTCTGCCGGAAATTCATGGCCCGGACATTCCCGTGCCTGCTACTGATTCACTCGACGAACCGGTTGTTGCCCAACCGAAGCAGAGTGTAGCGTCGCGCGAACGGGCGGAACTGGTGGGGTATTTCTTAAGTGACAATCTGAAGCTTCGCAACATTGACTGGGTGGTCGCCATCTGGATGCTGGCGATGCATCTCGGGTGCCTGGCGGCTCCCTTCTTCTTCACCTGGCAAGCGTTTTTCACCATGGTCATCCTTCACTGGGCGACCTGTAGTATTGGAATCTGCCTGACATTTCACCGATGTCTTTCCCATCGCTCACTTAAATTGAAAACCCCTGCCAAGTTCATCGGATCGGCCATCGGGACGATTGCCGGTGAAGGTTCCCCCCTGATGTGGGCCGCCACGCACCGGGTGCATCATGGACACTCCGATCAGCCCGGCGATCCGCACTCACCTCTGGAAGGCCCCTGGTGGGCACACCTGTGGTGGATGATGGTGAAGTCATCCGATCGCAAAAAACAGCTCCTTTATCAATATTACGCTCCAGACTTGTGCCGCGATCCGATGCTGCAGTTCTTTGATCGCACCTTCGCCTTCTGGCTGTGGGGAACCGGAATTCTGCTGCTGGTGATCGGTGGATTGCCGATGCTGCTGTGGGGAATGTGCGTTCGGATGGTGCTCGCTTATCACAGCACCTGGTTCGTGAATTCCGCCACGCACCTGTGGGGATACCGCAACTACGAAACGACCGACGCCTCACGGAATCTGTGGTGGGTTGCTTTGTTCGCCTATGGAGAAGGCTGGCACAACAACCATCACGCTCACCCCCGACTGGCTCGTGCTGGTCATCGCTGGTGGGAATTCGACATGACCTGGTGGGCGATCTGCTTCCTGCGTGCCATTGGTCAGGCAACGGATGTCGATGACCGTATTCCCGAAAAGAAAGCAGCCCCGACTCCCGGGTAAATTCCAAGGACCGCTCCCCCTGTCATATTGGGAAACAGTCGGTCGTCCTTTGAACCCCTAACAAAACTGACCCCAATCCGCTCGCGGAAAGGAAATTTTCATCGCTTGAGAGGTTTTGTTCGCGGCTCTTAAAATGTTTCGAGGAATTCAGCAACCACGAATCGAGCGAATCTCACGAATGAATCCGTTATGGATGCTGATCAAAAATTCGTGCGATTCGATTGATTCGTGGTTTGTCTCTTCTCCGGATCAGTCGGGCAGGTCGGGCATTGCCTGACACCAACGGTGATCCGTGGTCGCCAACCGGGCAAATGACGAATGCGGTGCATGACCTACTGGCACTGACCTCTTCTGTTCCGTCTTTTCCGTGGTTCCTCTTTGTTCTCCGGTTTATTCTGCTTCGATCGTATTCCAGTCCACCGGGATGATTTCGTCCTGAATGATCGACTGAATTCCGGTTCGCTGGCTGATCTTGCTTCCTTTTCCGCCTCGCGACGTGACGGCGTATTTCATCTGCCCCAGGCTGAGAACCTTCTCGTTCTCATTGACCACTTTCAGCACGTCCCCTGGTCGGGACAAACGCTTGGCTCCTAACACGGCATCTCCGTCCGGCAGCTTGATGCCTCTCACCCCTTTTCCGGCTCCAGAGAGAATCGGAACATCGGAGACCGGAAAATGAATGAGTCGTGCCTGCTTCGAAATGAGGAACAGAGTGTCTTCGTCGTTCATGATTTCGACATGAATCACCTTGTCCCCGGTCATCAGCCGACAATAACGTCGCCCTGATTTCGTTGACGGAACACGGAACGGACTGAGCGGCACCCGCATGACCTGCCCCAGTGCCGTTGCGACGAGCAGATACGGCGCTGGTGGAAAATCCTCGTATTCCACATCAGCAGGCGTGAACCGGGGATCGGTCGTTAAGGCCGAAACGATGGTTGTGCCGTCTCCCAGTTTGATGTGCTTGGAAAGCGGTTCTCCGTATCCTGTCGATGGAGGAATCTGTTCGACCGGCAATGTGTATGCCACACCGTCACTGGAGAAGAAGATCAGATGGTCGAGAGTTGATGCCGGTAAGATACTGAGGACCGACTCCCCTTCCCGGACCCGAAGTTTGTCGACCGTCGAAACTTTCCCCAGTCGCCGGACCCAGCCTTCGGAGGAGAGGACGACATTCGTATTTTCCTTGACGATGTACGCCTGCGGATCGAATTCAACAATCTCTTCAGACGATCCGAGCACAGTACGACGTTTGTCGCTGAATTCTTCCCCCAGCGCGTCGAGTTCCTTCTGAACTTCTCCCCACAATTTCTTGTCTGAGGCGAGAATCTTGCGAATGCGCGCGGCTTCCTTTTCTTTCTCTGCGAGTTCTTCCCGAATGCGGCCGATTTCAAGCGTCGAGATCCGGTAGAGTTGAAGTTCCAGAATGGCGTTGGTCTGAACTTCATCCAGTGGAAATGCTTTCATCAGTTTTTCACAGGCATCCTGCTTGCCGGTGCTTTGACGAATGATTTTGAGCGCCTTCTCCAGTCCGTCGAAAACGATCACAAAGCCGAGCAGAATATGAATGCGCCGTTCCAGTTGAGCGAGCAGGTATTCAAACCGTTTGCGAACTGTGGCGAACCGGAAGGTAAGGAAGTGCCTGAGAATCTCAACAAGATTGCACCGTTGCGGGACCAGAGCCCCTTGTTCATCCGGAATCAGGCAGGTTGCGTTGTAAGCGAAGTTGTCCTCCAGGCGGCTATGCTTATAGAGATAAGCCATTACCGTTTGAGGGTCAGTTCCAGGCTTGATATGCAGAACAATTCGCAACCCCAGTTCGCCACTGGATTCATCGGCCACGTCAATCAATTGTGGCAGTTTTCGTGAGTCGCGGATATCTCCCAGTGAGTTCACGAGAGGCCCGGTTTCGACTCCGTACGGGATCGAGCGAATCACAATTCGGGTGTTAACCTCTTTACGTCCTTCTTTGTCGAGATCCCATTCCGCTCGAACTTTGATGGAGCCGCGTCCTTCTTCGTAGATGTCACGCAGTTCCTTGCGATCGGTGACGACGCGCCCTCCGAGCGGGAAGTCTGGTCCTTTGATGAATTTCATCACCTGAGCCACCGTGGCCTCGGGAGTATCGATCAGGAAACTGCAGGCTTTGATCACCTCTCCGAGATGGTGTGGAGGAATACTGGTCGCCATTCCGACCGCGATTCCCTGTGTTCCGTTCACCAGCAGGTTCGGAAACTGGGCCGGAAGAACGACCGGTTCTTCACGAACGGCGTCGTATGTCGGACGCATTTCGACGGTGTCGTAGCGCAGTTCCGACATCAGCCGCTCGGCGATTTTCGTCACCCGGGCTTCGGTATATCGCTCGGCCGCGGCCGGAAGTCCCATCAGGTTCCCGAAGTTCCCCTGTCCATCGACAAGAGGAGCGCGCAGGGTGAAGTCCTGAGCGAGACGGACCATCGCATCGTAGACGGCAACCGTTCCGTGCGGGTGATAGTTTCCGGTGGTGTCCCCGACGATCTTTGCCGACTTCCGGTACTTGGCGTCGGCCATCAGACGCAAGTCTTCATACATCGTGTAGAGAATGCGACGCTGCACCGGTTTCAGGCCGTCGCGCACATCCGGCAGTGCCCGTGACATGATCACGGACATCGCGTAGTTCAAATACCGTCGTCGAGTTTCCTCACTGATCGACACAAACTGAAGCTGATCAGAATCGAGCGTTCCGTTTTGCTGATTCGGGGTTCCATTCCCGGCCATAGGTCAATTTACTCCGGACTGACGTTGCGATATTGAATTGAAAAGTTCAGGAAAACATAATTGGCACGGCGTTAGGTACAATGAAACGCCCATTACTGTTCTGGGATATTTTTACCGCGAAGACGCAAAGGGCGCAAAGAAATCATTCTCTTCGCGTTCTTTGCGTCTTCGCGGTAAAGAGCATCTTTTCAATGTCGCATCTCACTTTTTCTTCGTCATGATGCTCCAGCCGCGCAGAATGTACTCGATTCCGGAATAGACCGTCACAGCGACCATAGTCCAGAGAAGCACATCCCGGGTGAAAACGAATGTTGGGAAACTTTCTCCCAGTTGCTGCTGAAACCACGGACTGAGCGACAATAGTGAAAAGGGAATGACGATCGACTGCAGCAGCATTTTGAGTTTGCCGCTCAACTGGGCCGAGAAGTCGACCCCCTGTCCTTCGAGAACCGACCGCAATGCCGTGATGAACATCTCCCTCGCAATGACGGTAAACGTCATCCAGTCGGTAACTCCGCTGCCGGGGATGGCGGTCAGAAAGATCATCGTGCCGCCGATGATGATCTTGTCGACAAACGGATCCATAATCCGCCCGAGAGTCGTGATCTGATTCCATTTTCGGGCGAGATAACCATCGAGAAAATCAGTTCCGACCGCGATGATGAACAGGATCGTTGTCGCGAACCAGACCTTTTCAATGCTGATCAGAATCAGGATGACAAATGTCAGGATCAACCGGGAGAAGGTGATCATGTTCGGAATGTTCAGCGAACGGGTCGTCGTCAATTCTGATGAGACCTTTGTCGTGACAGGTTCGCTTTGATTCAGTTGATTTGCCATCAGCGAATGTTTCGTGAAGCAGGGTTATTCGTCTTCTGAAAGTTCCGCAATTAAATCGTATTCCTGCGCATCGATGATGGTGACTGGGAGCATTTGTCCGGGATTCAATCCTTCCGCCTGAATGATGACGGTTCCGTCGATCTCCGGCGAATCGGCGAATGTCCGACCGATAAAGACTCCTTCATCTTCTCCGGGGCCGTCAATGATGCAGTCCAGTTCGTATCCCACCATGCCACGACCCCAGTCGAAGGCGATGTCCTGCTGTAACTCCATCAATACGTCACGGCGTTCGAGTTTGACCTCTTCCGGAAGATGGTCCGGCAACTTGACCGCAGGGGTGCCCGGTTCCAGTGAATACGGGAAAACTCCCATGCGCTCAAACTGAGTCTCCTCGACGAAGTCACACAACTCGTGAAACTGGTCGTCGGTTTCCCCAGGGAAGCCGACTACAAAAGTGGTTCGCAGTACAAGATTGGGAATGGTGTCCCGTAACTTCTGGACCAGTTCGACAGTCTTGTCCCGATTCACGCGACGCTGCATTCTCTTGAGCATCGTGCTGTTGATGTGCTGAAGCGGCATATCCAGATACGGCAGAATCCGCTTTGCTCCGGCGATCATGTCGATCAGTTCATCCGTGAAGTTGACTGGATACAGGTACATCAACCGGATCCAGTCGAGTCCTTCCACGTTGTCGAGCTGTCGTAACAGTTCGGCGAGACGAACTTCTCCGTAATAGTCCATACCGTAATATGTGGTGTCCTGCGCGACGAGAATCAGTTCGCGAACACCATCGTTGACCAGTTCCTCAGCTTCCTGGATCACCATTTCAATCGGCTTGGTGACATGCTTGCCGCGCATCTTCGGGATGGAACAGAACGTACAGGTCCGGTCGCATCCTTCCGAAATCTTCAGATAAGCATAATGGCTTGGGGTGATGCGAAGTCTCGCCCGGTCGTCGAGTGCCCGAACGGCAGCCGGACGGAAGAGTTCCCGCTGTTCCTGAATTCCGCCGACAAGTCTCTGGGCCACCTGCGTGATTTCATCACGTCCAAAGACGCCGACAATATGGTCGATCTCCGGCATCTCTTCGAGGAGACTTCCTCCGACCCGTTCCGGTAGACACCCGGCAACGATGACCCCCTTGGTTTTCCCCTGTTTCTTCAGATCGAGCATTTCCTGAATGACCGCCTTCGACTCCTTGCGGGATTCGTCAATGAAACCGCAGGTGTTGACGATCACGAAGTCGGCGTCATCCGGTTCTGAAACCAGGGTATAGCCATCCATCGCCAGCGACCCCAGCATTTTCTCGCTGTCAACGAGATTTTTCGGGCAACCCAGGCTGATGAATGCATACGTTCCCTTACCCGCTCCTTCCCGTTTAAGGATTTGAAGCGGAGGTGATTCACCAAGAATAGGGAGTTGATGCATTAAAAATCTCGCCAAAATTCCCCGACACCAACCTTCAGAGATCGCAATTCAGGGAAATTTCCTGCTCGGGGATCTGCTCTCCCCATGTGTTCAATTGTTCACAGAAGACTTGTGTTCCTGCAAGTCGAATCGCTGATGATATCGGGGGAAAACGCCAATTTCGAGACCGGAATCGGCAAGATTTTCAGGTCGGAGTGTATTTGAGCATAGAAGATGAATCTCAACCAAAAAAACTTCCTGAGAAATTCACATCATGCACGAATGCACTTAAGTCATTACTGTAGAATATAATACGAAATGATTTTATTCAGGTTTTCAGCAGGGTTAGCCTGTGCCGATCCATCACGTGACAGTCTGGCAACCTGTTGACCGGGCGGTCAGAACCCCTCCGATCGTTCCCGACTTGCCGGACAGGGAGACTGGAAAAACTCTAACGATTTTTCTGATTTCAATTCATTTAACGGGCGTGTAACGCCGATGACAACTCTTGAGTTTCGTTATCTGTCCTCATTTGAGGGAGGTCGAACGGAAGACTGCTTCGAGCTACTTGACAGTAAGTTGCTGTTGGATTTAAAGTTGAGTCCAGACTGACATCTCAGTCGCCAGCAATTCAAACGTTTGAAATAGCCGGGAGTGGCCAATCGTGACCAAGAAAGAAATCGTCAAAACGATCTCCGAAGAATGTGGCCTGACGCAACTCAAAACGAAGGAAATCGTTCAAAAGACGTTTGAAGCGATCATCGATACCCTGGTGACGGAGAGTCGTATTGAACTCCGTAACTTCGGTGTCTTTGAAGTGAAGAAACGAGCCGCCAGAAAAGCACGCAACCCTCGTTCAGGCGAACGGGTTGATGTGCCGGAAAAATTCGTGGTGACCTTCAAACCTGGTAAGGAGATGGAAGAACGCGTGTTGCGGCTGCAGGAAGAAGCAGCTCAACGGGCGTCAGGCCATCAACAACCCGAGCCTGTCAGTTTTGAAGCACCTCCGGCGATTCCGTTTCCTCCCGCTCCATCAGCGCCTCCGACGTACCCTTCAAATCCGTAAGGCACGATCCGAAAAGTCCGGAGCATTCACAGAGAAGGCGTCAGAGAGAATTTCTCTTTGACGTTTCTGAGTCCTGTTCGCTTTTCAGAGAGTGACCGCCCGAACTCCGCCTCAGGTGTGGAGTTCGGTTCCAACGATCATTATTCACTGAAACATCACCTGCAACATTTCAACGACCCGGAAAGTCGATCGGGATGTTGCCGTTCAGGACACAAGTCAGGCTGCATTCCCCGAAATGTTCAGGGAATGCGAGCGTCTGGGGTGTGCATCCTGCGATCCCGGACTCATGGAGGAGACCGATGCGGAAATTGTTCCTGCTGATCGCAATGACAGCGACCCTGTCCATTCAAACTGGTTGCATTATTCCAATTTGGAGCGCCAGTCCGGACACCCGTGTCCGTCAGATGATCTACCAGTCCGAAAACTATAGACAGATTCCCGAGATCTGGGACCGAATCTGGTTCCTCGATATGCCGGATCTTCAGACACCATACCGAACACACGGCGGTGTCATTTAAGAGCAGCCTGCTCTGCTGAATCTTCACGAGTCCCCTCGTTTCTCTTTCAGAAACGAGGGGACTCGTGTTGCAAGCCCCTCGTTATCCTGAAAAATACAGAGGAACCACCACAGCGGAATCACCGAAGGAACGAAACAGGACGGAAATCGATTCGTTCCGTAATTTCCATCTTTTCCGTGGTGATGAATCTGTTCTACGCCGCCGCCGGATCCGCTTTCGGTTTGGGCGGACCGATCGGTTTGGACTTGTTCCCGGCTCTGGCCCGCAGGTCGAACAATCCGAAGATTTCACCCGCCGTCAGACTGAGTGATGCGTTCTCGTTATCTCCATCCCCAAGAACGCGCTGGAAGAGTTCCCGCTTCTGACGCAGCACCATGTCGATTTTCTCTTCGATGGTGTTCTTGCAGATCAACCGGTTGACGATCACCTGTGTCTTCACTCCAATCCGGTGAGCACGGTTAATGGCCTGATCTTCGATGGCCGGATTCCACCAGCGGTCATACAGGAAGACATACCCCGCAAACTGCAGGTTCAGTCCCACTGCCCCGGTTCCATAACTCATCAGAATGATGTGACTTTTCGGGTCGTTCTTAAACTGAGCAAGAATTGGTTCCCGCTTTGCAGTGGGAACGCCGCCGTGATAGACCAGACAGCCGAACTGCTTAGTCCGCTCCTGCAACCAGTCGATGGTTTTTGTCCACTGACTGAACAGAATCGCTTTTCCGCCGGAGGCCGCGATTTCTTCCATGTTAGCCACGAGTCGATCCAGTTTGCACGACTCACCGGTGAGAGGATCTGCATTACAGATCTGCTTCAGACGTAACACCAGTTCGAACACATGCTGAACAGTGACGGTATCTCCCATCGAATTGAGCTGGATAATTCCTTCTTTTTCCGCGTAATCATACGCCTGTCGCTGAGCCGGGCTGAGGTCAATGATTTCGTCACGGTCCAGTCGGGGGGGCATGTCTTTCATCACCAGATCCTTGGTCCGGCGAAGAATGAACTCTTCACTCAATTTTGAAAGTTGTCGGATGTCTGGCGTGGCGTTGGGGGGAATGACCTTCATGAATTCGAACAGCGAGATCATCTCTTCCGCCCGATTCTCAATCGGTGTTCCGGTCAGACACAGGCTCCGCTTTCGGGGAATCGTGTGAATGGTTGCTGCCGTGTTCGAGCCGCGATTCTTGATCCGTTGTGCTTCATCCAGCACAACCATGTCGAACTGCGGCATTTCATCCTTTTCCATCCCCTGAAAATCTCGAACCACTGCTTCGTAGTTGGCCAGCAGGACGAGCGAACCGGGCATGTTCCAGTACATCCTGCGACGGTCTCCTCCCCCTTCAACGGTGGTGACCGGAATCTCTTCGGCCCAGGTTTTGAATTCCCGTTGCCAGTTCGGAATCAGCGGTTTCGGGCAGACCATCAGCACCCGACGAACTTTCCCGGCCCGTAATAACAGGCGCAGTGCCGTAATGGTCTGCATCGTTTTGCCGAGACCCATTTCGTCTGCCAGCAACGCCGCATCCTGCGAGAAGATCCACGCAATTCCCTCATACTGATAAGGAAACGGCTCGAACGGCATGATCAGTTCCTGTCCCCGCAACCATGATTCCAATGGGGGCTGCAGCAGGAAGAACAGACGATCTTCAATCGACAAGGCATTGCTGGGAGGTTTGATGCGTGTCGGCTTGCGTTGTTCGGCATCGGGATCAACCGGCTTGGGAGCCGGGACATGAATCGCCCGTGTCTCCTCTTCCCCCGGTTCTTTTTTGGGAGGCAGAAATTCGATTCCCGCCGGAAAATTGACTCCGAACGTTTTGATTTTCGGCCAGAACGGCTTCCAGCGTGGAACAAACCCAGCACGTCCGAGGAGACCGGGAGTTGCGGTTTCGACTTGCGGCAACCGCTTGAGAGCTCCGTTCATTCCGGTGGCATAAATATCCGGCGAACGTAACTCACAGTTCAGCGAAGTCGTCTCCGCACCGGGAACGAGGATCGTTCCAACGGTCGGAATCTCGATGGAATTGGCGTCAATTCCGTTTTCAGGTTGGCCCGATGGAAAGGAAGAAGAACTCATCGGCATCCATGCCTTTCGTCATTCTCAGGAGAGTCAGAGACCCCAGAGCACATTCAGAAATTTTCGGTCCGCCCGGTTGGAGAAACAGTGCTATGCCACCGCCCCGGCACGCAGGGTTTCCTTGAGGGCATCGTTGACTCTCTCCAACGGTTCCAGCATATCTGCTTCCTTAGGAATACGGGCCTGCACCACATTCAGGCGTTCCAGATCCTCTGTGAACTCCCGATGCAGCTGGAATTGCTGGCTTCCAATGGCAACTTTCAGGTGATCCGGCAAATCGGTCTGTTCCGTTCCTTCCAGAAGGCAGACCACCGGGATATCGACCTGGCGTCGGACATCCAGAATCGAATCCTGACAGATGATTAACACCTGCGGCTTGATGCCGAGCCGTTCAAATAACGTCTTGCCGATCAGTTCGGAATAGATGAACGGCTCCAGAGTTGGGCCGTACAGAATCTGCTGAGTGCGATTCGCCCGAACCGGCGTTGTACATTGAAATTCCAGAGGTCGCCCCAGGTGATTGGTGACCAGCAGGCCCCCCACGTATCCCTGGTCGGTGAGCGCGACTCGCAAGAATCCGAGATGAAAACGGTTCTCGTTCGTCTGCTGCGTCATAAAGCAATCACCTTGTCCCGGTCCACAATTGATGGAAATCCATTCCCACCACAGGCTCAACATCGTCAGTCGAGCTCAGGGACTTGAGTGACAACTACCAATCAGACTCACTCAAGATATTCCACAATGCCATGAAATTAAATGAGTTGAGTCGATTTTATCAAGTCAGGGCAACCTGTAGGAGACCGGGTCGGGGTGACTGTGTCGATTGTAGCGGCAAGGTTGCTGAAAATTAGAAAACAGCCTGGCGTCAACCTTGACGAAGAGAAAGGCAGGAACCACGAATGATTCGAATCATTCGTGGTTGTCTTCTCTCGCAGCACCCATTGAGATGAAGAGGTTACGCCAGAATCTCTTTCACCACATGACCGTGAACGTCAGTCAGACGGAAGCGGCGTCCCTGAAAACGGTAGGTCAGGCGTTCGTGATCGATTCCCAGCAACGCCAGAATCGTCGCCTGCAAGTCGTGAACGTGAACCGGCTGGTTCACCACGTTGTAGCCGTATTCGTCTGTTTCCCCGTAGGTCATTCCCCCTTTAATCCCTCCACCGGCCATCCAGATGGTGAAGCAGCGAGGATGATGATCACGCCCAAAATTGTTGCCGGTCAGTTTCCCCTGACAATAGTTCGTCCGGCCGAACTCTCCTCCCCAGATGACGAGGGTCTCGTCCAGCATTCCCCGTTGCTTGAGATCGGTCAGGAGCGCCGCAGAGGCCTGATCGGTTTGTTTGCACTCCGCTCGAACTCCGCCGGGAGTCCCCCCGTGATGATCCCAGTCCTGATGGTAGAGTTGAATGAATCTCACTCCCCGTTCAGCCAGTCGTCGGGCCATCAGGCAATTCGCGGCATACGTTCCCGGCTTTTTGGCGTCTTCTCCGTACAGTTCGAACGTGTGGTCTGACTCCTGTGACAGGTCGACCGCATCCGGAATCGACTGCTGCATCCGAAACGCCAGCTCATACTGTGAGATGTTGTTCTCGATGATGGGGTCAGAGTTGGTCCGCGAAGCGATTTTTCCCAGTTCTCCCAGAGCGTCGAGCATGTGACGGCGTTGTTCCGACGCGAGTCCGGCCGGGTTCCCCAGATAAAGTACCGGGTCTTTCTCTGGCCGAAACTGCACTCCCTGATACCGGGATGGAAGGAAGCCGTTTCCCCATAACCGCGACGCAAGCGGTTGTCCCCCTTTGTCTTTGGTGAGCATCACGACAAACGCCGGCAGGTCCCGGTTTTCGGTTCCTAGTCCGTAGTGCAGCCAGGCCCCCAGACTGGGACGGCCGGGGATTTGCGACCCGGTTTGAATAAAGGTGACACCCGGTCCGTGGTTGATCGCTTCGGTGTACATGCTTTTCACGAAGCAGATGTCGTCCGCCACTTTCGAAGTGTGCGGCAACACTTCACTCAGCCAGGCCCCGGATTCTCCATACTGGGCGAATTTCAGCGGAGACCCCGCCAACGGTAGAGAAGATTGATTCGCACTCATCCCGGTGAGTCGTTGCTCACCGCGGATTTCGTCGGGTAACTCGGTTCCATGCTTCTCTTTAAGAACGGGCTTGTGATCGAAGAGTTCGAGTTGCGACGGTCCCCCTGACTGAAACAGGAAGATCACCCGTTTGGCTTTCGCAGGGAAATGGGGGATCCCAAGATCGGCTCCCGTTTCAAATTCTGCCCGGCCGTCCCGAGCCATGATATCGGCCAGAGCGATGCCACCGAGTCCCATGCCGAATCGCTGCAGAAAATCACGACGGGAATGAGCAGCGGCATACTGCTGACAGTGAGTTCTCATGAGCCAACTCCAGATTTCACTTAGATGCAGTCCCGAAACAACTTCCCATTTCGGGCTCGTGTGGATCTTCCCATGCGAGAGCGAGGACAGGAATGACCAGACCGGACTTTATTTCAGGACTGATCCTGAAATGAATTCAGGTGAACGCCTCACGTTGCATCAAGAATAGCTGATTTCAGATCGAATTGCGATATCCCGCATCGCAGGCTGCATTATTCATCAACAACTGAGCAAAGGAGCGAGGACCGGCAGAAAAAGGACTCTCAAAAAGAATGGCGCACAGAAATTCCATCTAGGCGCACAAAATCAAGCCGGTAAAATGTACCAAATATGCCGATTAAATGTTTTGTGAGGAATTTCGCGAAAATGAGTAGAAAGTTGGCACTTTTTTCTGTTTTATTTCGACTCACTAAATAGAGGCACTGCGGGCTAACGGATTTTCCGTTGCGGTGTTTTTGCGTTTGTCAGATCGGGCACCGTTGAGGGTGTTCGCCAGAGAGGCGCGACTCCTATTTTTAGAAATCGCTATTGTGGAGAAAAGAGCTATGTTTCCGATTGCATCGTTCAGAAGCCGTTGCATCCCCCTGTTGTTGGCCGCTGTTGTCGGCTTCTGCACGCTGTCCGCATCAACAGTTCAAGCCAACGAACCACCAGAAATCGTGTCGTTTACGTGGTACAACCCGGCCGGAGACTATTTTGTCTTCTACGGTTTCGTTGCCGATGAAATTCCAGGAGCCTGTGCAATTGAGTTTAACGGTTTGATTGCAGGATGGGGGGCCTCCCCAGAATACGATGGATATTTCTTTGCTGTTGTGGAATTTCCACCAGGGACAATCGGCAACGTCACTGCCGAAGCTGTAGATAATGTCTATCAGTTTTCGGAAGAAGTAAGCACATTCGTGTTCTATTGAGAAGAGCCTTTTACGGCAGGCTTCCATGCTACTCATCGCGAGGTAAAGAAATAGGGTTGGCAACAAACCCAATTCACGAAGAATGAGTTATTCTCAACAAGGGTGTAGAGGAGATCCTCTGCACTCTTTTTTATTGATTTCACCTGTATAGCTCTCACGTGGAATTTGAAGCCATATTTGTAGTGATGACGAGATGAGGATAAGTAATCAGAAGCTAAAATGTTCCAAGTGCCATCTGGTTGGCAGTCGAAGAGAGGCAAGATAGTATTGATTTGTCAATTGTGAGAGCAATTGACTCCACTCTTCCATCAGCAAATGCAAAATGACATATCCCCGAGTGTTGGCTGCCAAATTGAAATTTCGCTTGCGAATCACTTAGCGGATTTCCAAGATTGGCAATCCCCGACTCTAGTGTACAGATTCGGACATGGCTATGTGGTTCAAAGCTATTAAAAACACTGTTGTCCGATCTTGTCATGTCTGAACTTAGATTGTTCACGAAATTTTTCTCACCAAATAGAATCGTTTGAGACAAACCTTTCGCTCCAACACTCGCGAACGATATCGAAAGACGCCAAGTATCAATCAGGGCATTTGAAGTAATTTGAGCTTCAGACTCGGTAAATGGATTCCTTGTTGAGGGGTTTAAGGCTCGCCGGAACATTCCATCGCTCAGTTCTAAAGTGGTTCCTGCAACTGCAGCGTAATCGCTCCAACCCGCCGGGCCAGGCCCAATATTTGTGGTTGGTGGACGAAAGTATAGATCCCCCTTCGAGTAATCCTTGCCTGTCCTCGGTTGTGACGGGCAGCGGAACAGAGAGAGGTTACCTCCGGCCTCTGGCAGTTGTTCAAAATAGAGCTTCTTCAAATCCCAGTTCTGGTACATGTTCTGTTGGTCCACATAGGGGAGCAGAAACACAGCCCAGGTGGCCCATCCTCTGGCGATGTTCATTGGCGGGACGGCGCGTTCGGAGTCGTGGAAGTTATGCACCGCGAGCGCGAGTTGTCTGAGGTTGTTCTTGCACTGAACGCGTCGCGCCGCTTCCCGGGCAGATTGGACGGCCGGAAGAATCAGCCCGACTAAAAGTGCAATAATGGCAATGACCACCAGCAGTTCAATCAGTGTGAAGCCGTGTCTTCGGGAATGATGTTGTTGGGTTTTGCTGCGCTTCATCGCGAGCAGCTCCGTGAAATTTAAGACTGTTTGGTTGTTGGCGTTCATTTGCTGGTAGGCATTGCGCGCGCTGCAACGAATCGCCTTGTATGTGTGTTTGTCTCAATCGATTAGATAAAGGAGGTCAGGAGTAATACGCTACGAGGCTTCCTGCCTTGGATCCCGTTACGCAAATACGTTGATCCACAGAAAATCGAAGACAACCAGAGCAAATAAGTACAACAACGTCCTTGCAAGTATGCTTTATAATTCGGCAAGATCCACATTGGGATCGAGATTTTATTGGACTCGTCAATGTGCCAATCTTGTTTTACCGTATTGGGTTAATTCAACTCAGCAAGGTAGCGGATTGCGTGATGCGGAAGCAATTTTTCCCTCCACCAGACCGGGAGAGAAGTTACATCTCCACTTTGAACACTCGTTCAGATCGAATCTGTCCAGCCGCTTCGTAGAAATTGACGCGACTCGACGTATTCTCTCTGTCTTTCCTGTTCTGCCTAGTCTATTTTTCTGTGATCTGGCAGGCGACAGGGGGCGAAGGTCCGGCTGGGCCTATTCTGCAGGCAAGGCACTCGCCAATGCTGTTTTCTTAGAAAAAGCGGAATCAAATTGCTGGACACTCCACTTTGGGGGCGGCGCTCTGACCTGCATCAGATCAGGGGTATCTTGCTTAACCCGGATGATTCATCACGGAAAAAACGGAAATTACGGAGGAAGAATCAGGGAAACGAGTTGTGTAGAAATCGGGTGATCATCTTAAGTGACAGTCTGTTTTTCAGCACATGACCGTCTCATCCTTGCTTTTCCGTATCTTCCGTTCTTTCCGTGGTTCCTCTGAATCATTCGGGCAAAAACGATAACGCCGGCTTCAAATTGCGGACGTCAGGTCGGAAAAGGTGGCGAGAATCTGTTGCGGATTGATTTCGGTGAGTTGCGTCACTTCATCGGCGGTCAGGTTGAGCTCCTGTTGAAGATTTGTCGCCATGCGTGACATGATCGTTCCTGACCCGATCAGATGGCTATGATCTTCGGCACGCGGAACGCCATCTTCCCCAACGTCGATAAAACGGTCTCCCAACTGAAACCGCCCGGGGCCACAACCGGCCGCTGAAATGGCATCCGTGACGATGACCGCTCGCCCGAATCCGACCAGATTCAGGTAATTCTGAAGGGCAAAAAACGGGATATGAGCTCCATCGGCGATGAAACTGAACCACAGCCGATCCGCAAAGCTGAGGGCACGCTGAATGATATTGTCGTGCCGATTCATCAGCATCGGGCAGCCGTTTCCCAGATGAGTGAACATCGATAGCCCTGCGTCGATACACGCTTCCAGTTGGTCTCTCTGAGCATCGGTGTGTCCCGCCGAGACGATGATGCCGGAATCAGCCAGAAATCGGGTCACTTGCTGTTCGGAATCCATTTCCGGGGCCAGCGTCACCAACCGCACAAGTCCGTCACCAGCGTCGAGCAATTGTGACATGGAATCGAGAGTCGCCTGCTGTGCGTGCTCTACGGGGTGGGCACCGACGAACCCGGGGACAGGACTGATAAACGGTCCTTCGACATGAATTCCCCAGATGATCTGCCGGGCCAGGTTATCCTGTTCCCGCAACTTCACGATACGGGCGATCCGACGGCACATAACGTCAACATCGTCCGTGATGACCGTGGCCAGAACACCATCGACTCCGTCCCGTTCGAGGGTTCGGCAGCAGCGATGGAGTTCGTCGGGCTGGAGTCTTTCAGAATTGAAATCCACTCCCGCATAACCATTGATCTGAAGATCAACATAACCAGACATGTCATTTCCTGAAATCAAAGCAAACAGCGGTAATGATTCCCGCTGTTCACAAATCGCCCATTCCACAAAGATTGATGCTTGAAGGGATTGATGCTTAACGGCTCAATTGTTCTGCCGCCGGAGGATCGACAAACAGCGAAGTATTTTCATGTTTCTGCAAGATCGAAGCCGGGACGTCCGGAGTCACTGGTCCTTCGACAGAGTTCCGAACGGCGGTTGATTTTCGGGAATCGGGAACACTGCAGATGATGTGTCGTGACTTCAGGATTTGCTTTACCGACATGCTGATCGCTTTTGCCGGGACATCTTCCAGTGTCGGGAACCAGCCTTCTCCCAACTGCTGTTTCCGGCACCCTTCGTCGAGATCAACAACGAGGTAGGGGGTTTCTGTTTCGAAGTCGGCAGGAGGATCGTTAAAAGCCAGGTGTCCGTTCTCGCCGATTCCAACAAAGGCCACATCGATGGTGATCTTGGAAATCAGTTCTCCGAGTCGGGCACATTCCGCATGTGGATCGCCAGCATCGGCCTGTACTTCGTGGAAAGTTTTCAGAGGAATCAAGTCGACAAAACGTTCGTGCAGAAACTTGCGGAACGAGGCGGGATGTGTCACCGGAAGCCCGATGTATTCATCGAGATGAAACGCGACGACGCGCGACCAGTCGATGTCCGGTTCCTGAAGCAGTGCCGCGAGCGTTGCGAACTGAGAGGCCCCCGTCGCCACAATGATATTGGCACTTCCCTGTTGAGCGATGGCCTCACGAATCAGGGGAGCCCCGGCTGCGGCCGCACGACGTCCAAGATCTGTTGAATCCTGACAGAGAACAAGTTTCATAGTTCGATTTCTCGCGCTTTCTCGAATGGACTTTTCTCCCCTGAACCTCAGGGAAATTTGAATGAGTAGATTGACCGAGAACCCGCCAATCAGAGGTTGATCAATTCAATGTCATGATATTACGAGAAATCTTGAGGCCATGCTACTGCGAACTGGCGAAAAGCTCTCGAATCAGGAATTTTCATGACTTTCCGGAGGAATGACGCAGCCGCGAGAGGCCGCAGAGTTGATGTTCTCCACTCTGAATTCAGTCTGAGGAACGCTATGGCAAAAGTCAGATCGAGCCAGACTGATCTTCGGTGCGTTGCCTTCGTCTCTCTCGTTGAGCATCACTTTTCCATGCAATCAATGCCGAACTGATCAGCAGCACACAACCGATGAGATTCCTCCGGACCGGATTGTCATCCAGGTGAGGTGAAATCAAGATCAAAATCACACTCAGAATCGATTGAGCGATCAGAAATTCGACGATGGCACGTCCGATCCGATTCACCGCTTGAGGCCAACCTTTCATTTGTTTCACCCCTCAAGATCTCCTCGAAGCACCGATCTAGACCAGTTTGGTCTATCATGTGCCCGCGTAGCGCGCGTTTTTTCAATGAAAACACTGGTGCCCGCGTGGCAGGACGTCGTTCATTATTTGCAAAAACGCTCTAATGTGAAGTCGTCCAGTCGACCAGTTTCTTGAGAATGTCTGCGGCGTGGCCGTTGTCGAGGGCGTCGGTGGCTTGCTGAGCTCCTTCAGCGGGTGTGGTGGCAAGTCCCCGGCAAAGCAATGCGACTGCGGCGTTGGCAATCACAATGTTTCGGGCAGGGCCGGGTTCTCCTTTCAGGATTCCGTCAATCACTCGGGCACTCTCTTCTTTGGAATCAATCTTCAATTCTTCCGGATGGCATTCCGGCAGCCCGAAGTCGCTGGCGGTCCACTCCAGATTTTCGACCTGTCCGGCTGTGACCGACCAGATTTGGGTCGTCCCCCACAAGGCAACTTCATCCAGTTCATTATTTCCACAGACCACCATGGCCCGATTGAGGTTCAATCGGCTCGCCGCGCCCGCGATTCGAGCGGCGAAGTCGTTGGTTGAGGCACCGATGAGTTGATATTCGGCTCCGGCTGGATTGGTGAGTGGCCCGAGAAAGTTGAAGATCGTCCGGAAGCCCAGACGCTGCCGAATCGGGGCGACATACTTCATGGCCGTGTGAAACGTACGGGCATAACAGAAACAGATCCCGACTTCATCCAGACATTTTCCCGCCTGTTCCGCCGAGAGTTCGATGTTCACTCCAAGTGCTTCGAGCACATCGGCCGACCCACTGGAACTGGTGACGCTCCGGTTTCCATGTTTGGCGACCGGCACACCGGCACCGGCGATCACGAAGGCGGTCGCCGTGCTGATGTTGAAGGTTCGCATTCCATCGCCGCCGGTTCCACAGGTGTCGATCAATCCGGTCCGGGTGGTGGGAATCCGGGTCGCCCGTTCGCGCATGGCCAGTGCGGCTCCGGCCAGTTCTTCTTCAGTCTCCCCTTTCATCCTGAGAGCCGTCAGAAGTGCCGCGGTTTCAATCTCCCCGGCCTGTTCTCCCATCATCTCACCAATGACGGTTCGCATCGTCTCAGTGTCGAGGGACTGATGATTTAGCAACTTCTGGAGCGCGGCACGAATTTCGGGGGACATCTGGTGGGGTCTTTCTTCTCATTTTGAAGTTGTCGCAGTGAATTTACGACTGCGCTGCCCGGGCGCGTTGAATAAATCGGGCGATCTCTTCGGGATCGTGATGACCGGGGGAAATTTCGACTCCGCTGGCGACGTCGACTCCCTGTGGTTGTGCGGCTTCAATGGCCTGCGCGACGTTCGCTGAAGTCAGGCCACCTGCAAGGATCAGTGCAGGCCAGTCCGGTTGCCAGTCTCGTCTGAGAAGATCCCAGGGAGCATGATGACCGGTTCCGCCATACGCACCGGAGACGAGTGCATCGACAATACAACGGGTCATCGTGATGCCAAGTTGCTGAAATCGTTCGAGTTGTCGGGCGACATCGTCAAGACCTTCATTGCCGACACGGAAGGCACGGATGATGTTGAACTCCGCGAGTTCCGCAATGAATTCAGGGGATTCATCTCCATGCAACTGAATGGTTCTGATTGCAGTGTATTGGCACAGATCACGAATTTCCTCAGCAGAATGATTCACAAACAGGCCGACCGGTTCAATCGAGTCCGGGAGGATCGCGACGATCTTTGCAGCCATCTCGCGGGTGACGACTCGTTTCGACTTCGCGTAAAAGTTCAGGCCGACCGCGTCCGGAGCAATACCTTGTTTTGCCAGATCCAGAAATGCGTGCGCGGTGTCGGTGCGGTTGAGTCCACAGATTTTGATCCACATGCTCATGTTCCCCGCGTATTGCCGAAAAGTTCGATATGCAGGCGAGGGGTGACCTGCCAGCCCCGTCGGGTTGCTTCGTCGCGCAGCCAGGGCATTTTCGGTTGAATGACCGACATCTCTACCCCTTGCGGCATCAGATACACCTTCTCGGAAACGACATGCGGTAACTCTTCGAGATATTGCTCCACTTCATCCAGATCGGCGATGCAATCGATCACAAATTTGAACTGGTAGTCGTATTGAGTTGTCAATTCTCTGATGACCTCCGGGCGGTGACGGCGGGCGTCGTGCCGTTGTTCCCAGTGGGTGCCAACAGGAATTGAGTTCCGCATTTTCGGACTGATGGACATCAAATCGGCGATCACTTCTGCCCGGTGCACCGTTCCGGCTGTTTCCACGGTGATGACTTTGTTCCGGTCTTTGAGTTCGCGCGAAAGAGGAATCAGGTCCGGAGTGAGCAATGGTTCCCCACCGGTGAGCACCATGTGACCGGCGGACATGGCATCGATTTCCGCCAGCAGTGAATCGAGACTCCGTTCTTCCCCTTCCGGTTTCCAGGAGGTGTAAGGAGTGTCACAAAAGACGCAACGCAGGTTGCAGCCGGAAGTACGGATGAATCCACTCGGCACGCCCAGGTAGCGGCCTTCTCCTTGAACAGATTCAAAAACTTCCGAAATCCACATGACTTTGCTTCTCACTGAGCATTGCACGAGTTGCACTGCTCATTTCCCCTTCTTACAGACCCTGCGTCTGAAACTGTGTTCAATTTTTAATCACATCCGGCGTCTATGAAAATCTGTAACTCACTCACTGGTTATGTGTTACAGATTATTGTCAAAGACGTGTTCAGATGTTTTTCTCTTTCGTGGCACGGTGAATGCTTTACTGCTTTTCCGTCACACGACAACAAAATTCAATCAACAGAATAATCAACGACAACCGTACAAATAAGCCACTCATCTACCGGAGAAGCACGATGCTGGTGATTTCACGCAAAACTGAAGAGTTTCTGAAAATCGGTGAAGACATCGTTGTCAAAATCATCAGAACTTCAAACGGTTCTGTCAAAATTGGAATTGAAGCTCCGGGAGAACTACGGGTCTTGCGGGGAGAACTGGTCACGGAAGTGTGTGAACTCCCAAAAACCAAGCCAGAACGTGCAGTTCCAACGCGTCAACGTGAGCTTGTCGAAGCGGTGTAACATCGACATTCACGCACGTGTTCAGACATTTACGAAAATTTCTCATTGCGAAGGCCTGACTCTGCCGATTTTATCAGTAATCAGGGAGAGCGGTGAGAGTTTCCGACAATTTGAACGCTCAAATCGTTCGGACGCTCAAGGGGGGCGCCACTCTCCTGAGGCTGTTGGCCCAAATGGTGTCGACGGTTGTCCGTGAAGACGGGCCAAATGAAACCGCGTGAACGATCACGCGGTTTTTTTATGCGCTGTGCCGTGTGTCCGAAAGATCTTTGCAGGACGGCTCATATCCGTAAATCTTTACGTTTTGCGGCATCTTCTGGATGAAAGCGCTGACAACGGCATTTTCTGCGCGTAGGATATAACACACACGCTCTCAATATTCTTTGTTGTGTTCCTGATTTTCGGTAAGGGCCGGGGTGAGGAAGTTCATGACCCGACGCATATCACCGTTGACGGCTTTCCCGTTCACTTCGGTCGTTGCCATCTTTTTCCTGGCGATGTCCTCCCAGATGACCCATGCGCAGGGGAGTGGGCGTCATGATCACTTGCAGGTGTTTCGTCAATCGGTGGAACAGACCCGGCAGGCGTTCACAGGAGTTGTCTCGAATCCCCGCCGGGGAACGGTGCAGTTGCTCGCCGACGGAAAGCCCGTGGCACTGGGGACACTGATGACAACTGACGGACTTCTCGTCACCAAAGCCAGTCAGGCGTCAAAAGCAAATCGGGCGAGATTGTCCGATGGCCGTGAATTCGAACTGATTTCTGTCGGCATGGATCAGTCCCACGATCTGGCGGCTTACAGAATTCCTGCCCGTAATCTTCCGGTGTTGGCATGGTCTGCGAACTCTCCGAATGTGGGGGCCTGGCTGGTGACTGTCGGCGTCAGTACGGAACCGGTCTCGATCGGAGTGTTGAGCGTCGGACGTCGTTCGATTCCTTCCAACGGAGACCATGGCGTGCTGGGAATCGAACTGGAACGGGACGAAGTTGCCCGAATTCGACGGGTCTATCCGAATAGTGGAGCAGAAAGCGCAGGGCTGGCAAGTGGCGATGTCGTTCTGCAGGTGGACCAGCGGGACATCACAACGGGGGCACAACTGGTCCGCGCAATTCGACGATATCGCCCCGGTGATACGGTCGTTTTGAAAATTCGTCGTCAGGAATCGGATGTGGACTGCTCTGTCACGCTGACGCATCCATTTGGCGGATTCCTCTCACGGATCGCTTTTCAAAATCAGATGGGAGGGGAACTGAGCTTCCGTCGCGACGATTTTGAAGCAGTCTATCAGACCGATGCCGTGCTGGCTCCCGAGGAATGTGGCGGACCGGTTGTCGATCTGGAGGGGAATGTGATCGGAGTCAACATCGCCAGGGCAGGTCGTACAGAAACCTATGTTCTTCCCACCGATCTGGTGTTATCCGCATTTCAGCAGATTCAGGCGGGCGCCGCAGGATCAGAATCCGTAGTCACCAGAAAAGTTCCGGGGCCACCAGTTGAAGGGCTGAAGGAACACTGAGAAAAAAGACTAAATTCGAAATTCTAAGAACCAAACAAGGAATTCAGAGTGGTCCTCCTTGTTCCCAAGCTCCGGCTTGGGAACATACCCGACGCCAAGCTCTGCTTGGCCACGCAACAGCTTGTTTTTCCAAATGGAGTGTGGGAACGAGGAAATGAATTCCTTGTTTGGTTCTTAGGATTTTGAATTTAGTTCTTCCCCCCGCTGGTCTTGATTGCAGACACGGCATCTTCGACAATCGTTCATCGACTTTTCATATTGAGAACCCCTGACAAAACTGACCCCGATCCGCTCGCGGAAAGGGAATTTTCATCGTTTGAGAGGTTTTGTTCGCGGCTCTAAGAATCCCCTCAGACGGATCGAGGAACCTGATTGTCTGCCGGTAGCCATTTTTCCCTTGCACAACTGCTGCTGGCCCAGTCCGGTGCAGAACTCTCGACTTCCACCTGGGAGTGGGATGTTCCGTTCTCTGCCGGAGACTGGATTCCGATTCTGCTGTTGTTCGTGGCGATTGGAACCACAATCTGGTTCGGTCTGCGTGATCGCCGTTCGCTCTCACTTCCGGCCGTACTCTTTCTGATGCTGTTGCGGTTGTCGTTTCTCGTTGTCGCACTGATCATTGCCTTCAATCCGCACGAACGAACACAAACCGATGCCTATCGGGATTCCCGAGTCATCCTGCTGGTCGATACGTCTCAATCGATGCAGCAACCGGAAAGTGACCCGCGCGAGCAGTCGGCCGTGAAACAATCCCGGGCAACCGCTGTTCAGAAACTGCTTGCAGAATCCCCATTGGTGGAGGAACTGCGCAAAGACCATGTTGTTGACGTCTACAGTTTTGATTCCGGAATCAGTGCTCCCCTCGCACGGCTTCCGAGCCATGTTCAGGAGAGTGCCGGAACCGGTTCCAACTCCTCTGAAACAGGAACGGAACAACCGCCGACTCCCAGGTGGGAGGAACTGCTCGCTCCACGCGGGCTGTCGACACATCTGGGAGATGCTCTGGACGCCCTGCTGGCCGAGACGAAGTCGTCCACACTTTCTGGAGTGGTCGTTCTCACAGACGGAGCCTCCAACGCCGGTCGAGACGTTCAAGTCCCCCGGGAACGAGCCCGACAACAGGGAACCCGACTCGTTGCGGTCGGTGTCGGAAGTACGGAGCCTCCCCTCAATCTGGAAGTGGCGCGTGTCATCGCTCCGACCGATGTGCAGAAGGGGGATCCCTTTGAAATCACCGCTCAACTTCGAGGAACCGGATTGACAGGGCGTCAGGTTCATGTCGATCTGCTGCAACAGAAAGAAGGGGATGCCGACGCCACGGTTGTCGCTTCTCAGGAACTGATTCTCCCTGAAGAGGAACAGACCGGCGAAGTGGTGTTTGAACTTCAGCCTCCTGATGCCGGAACCATTGAATACACCGTTCGGGCTCGCATGTCGGACGGCATCGAAACCCGGGAAGATGACAATCAACAAAGTAAGTCGGTCAACATTTTTGACCGTCCGATGCGAGTGCTGATCATCGCCGGTGGACCACTTCGGGATTACCGGTATGCCCGAACAATTCTGTATCGTCATCCTTCGATGGAGACCGATATCTGGCTGCAGACCGGTTCATTGGGAATCAATCAGGAAGCGAACAAACTGCTGTATCGCTTCCCGGAAACAGTGGAAGAGTTGTATGGATACGACGTTCTTCTGGCATTCGATCCCGACTGGACAAAAATCTCCCCCCAGCAGCGGGAGATGCTCTCCAACTGGATCGCGAATGAAGGAGGAGGACTGATCATTGTCGCAGGAGACGTTCACACTCCGGTGCTGGCAGCAGGCGAAGAATATGATGACGTTCGGAAACTGTATCCGGTTCTGCTGGATGAAGTCGGACTGCGACTGACGAATCGGGAAGTGGCTCAAACTCCGTTCCCGCTGACATTCACTCCCGAAGGACAAGCCGCCGAGTTTCTCAAGCTCTCCGACAACAACAGTGAGAACCCCTGGGAAGCGTTTCAGGGAATTTATGCCACGTACCCCACTCGCGGCGCCAAGGCGGGAACCACAATTTACGCCGAGTTCTCCGATCCTTTGTCACGCGGTCGGGGAGGCCAGCCGATTGCCATTGCCGGTCAGCGTTACGGACAGGGACAAGTCCTGTTTCTTGGCAGTCCGGAGCTCTGGCGATTGCGGGCGATGAACGCAGCCTATCTTGAACGTCTCTGGACGAAACTGGTTCGCAAGGGGGCCGAAGGACGTTCCAAACGGGGATTGCAACGAGGAATGTTCATTCTCGACGGACGTGAATTCATACTCGGTCAATCGATCCCGTTACGAGCCCGGGCGCTCAACGCCCAGTTTGAACCACTCGCATCGGACACTCTCACCATTGAAGCCTTCGGACCGGGAGGAGCACCGATCGTTCCGAGTCCGCAGTTACGAAAAGATCCGATTCGCCCGTCTGAGTTCACCGGAGAATTTCGGGGGATGACGCCAGGTCGTTACCGGCTGGCCTTCCGTCTTCCTGAATCGACTGAAGAGGTCACCACCGAAATTGAACTGCAGCTCCCACGACAGGAAGCGGCCTCACTGGTGCAGGATGTCGGGCTGTTGAAACGACTCGTTGAAGGAACGAACGGTCAGTACGTTTCGATTGCCGACGCCGCGTCTCTGGTCCCTTCGCTCTTGCCGAATCAGGGAGAACGGGTGATCATAGACCAGCGGTTACGTGAACTCTGGGACCGTGGCTGGTTAATGGGATTACTTGCCGGGCTGGTCTGCCTGGAATGGCTGATGAGAAAACTTTGGAAAATGGCATGAGAATGAAAGGGGTCAGGAGCCAGGATTCAGGGATCAGAGAAAAAGCAATTCACTGACCCCTGAATCCTGACCCCTGATCCCTCCACCCCACCTCGCTGGATCCTCCTTGTGAACATCACTCCTCCTGAAATCCGACACGTCCTCGTCCGGCTCAAACGCTGGATTCGGCGCTATGTTCTGGTTGAAGGAATCGCTGCCACCATCGCACTGGCCTGTCTGCTGTTCTGGCTCACTTACGGGATCGATTTCGCTTACTTTCAACTGAGTCAACTGGAACTCCCCCACTGGTTCCGCGTTGTCTGCACCGTGTTGATGACGATGCTCATCGCGGGTGTGGCGATTGTCTGGCTGGGGGCTCGTCTCTTTCGTCGCATGAAAGAAGAGGATCTGGCGCTGGCTCTCGAACGGAAGTTTCCCGAACTGAATGACCGGCTCATCACCGCCGTCCAGATGTCGGAGCGTCATGGCTCCCCGACGCAGTCCGCGATGGTCGAACGGGCCACACAGGAAGCGGTTTCGAAACTGTCTACGCTGGAACTGAAGCAGACGATCAACCCCGTTCCGTTGAAAAGAATGGTGACTATCGCCGGAGTGTTGCTGGCTTCCGTTCTCGGAATGGGAATCGCCAACGGAGCCGGCGTCGAACGCTGGGTGCAGGCATATCTGCTTGGTCGGGATGATTACTGGGAACCGTACCGTCAGAACGAACTGAAAGTTCAGATTCTGGCCGGAGTGGAAGAACGGGTTCGCAACTTCGATACGAACGGCATCTACAAGCACCCGCGCGGGGCCGATCTGCAGATTCTGGCGACAGTGCCGGAAAACGCGGTTTCACCTGATCGCGTTCGAATGAAGAATATCGGCTTCAGTCCCAATGGAATTCGCCGCGCTCAGGTCTCCATGTCGCGCATGGGAGAAAGTGAATTCCGTCACACACTCACCCGCGTGATTGACGACCAGCAACTCTGGTTTCGTGGTGGAGATTACGTCAATCGCCTGCCGTTTCGGGTCCAGGTGGTTGATGCCCCGCGAATTGATTCCGTCTCGCTGCGCTGCGATTACCCCAGCTACACCGGCATGGACAATCTGGAAGACCGCGATTTACGCATCTCCGGAATGCAGGTCGCGTTGCCGATGGAAACTCAGTTCGACCTGAAAGCAACGGCAAACAAACCACTCAGACAGGTCAAAGTCCGCACTCCCAATTTCGAACTGACACTCGGGGGAGAACAGCCCGGAACACGAACCGTACAATTGACACTGATCGACACGGAAACCTCCACGTCTCGCACGGTTCTGCTGGATGCTCCGTTCGAGACCTTCTTCGAAACCGATTTGCATCAGTTCCGTGTCCCGATGGTGATCACCACGAAAGCGAAGGAACAACTCACCAGCTTTGTAAACACGGCGACGTTGCCGTTACCCGTGGTTGCAGACGAAACCGTTCAGATCACACTGCTCGACGACGACATGGTCGAAAGTCAGGAACCAGCAACCCTCACGATTAGCGGCATTATCGATCAGCCTCCCATCGTGGAAACCCGGCGAACGGGAGTCGGCACGGTCGTCACACGCAATGCGACCATTCCGCTGGAAGGAAAGATCACCGACGATTACGGCGTCGCTTCCGCATGGTTCAGCTATCGCACCAACGACAATCTCGACGAACGCCGTCAACCGTTGAATCGCCAGCCGGAAGGACAAAAAGAATTCCGACTGCAACAAGCCTCCAATCAGCCATTTGAGCGGCTCAATCTGATTCCGCTGAAACTGGAAGTGGGACAGATTCTGACCATGAGTGTTTTCGCCGATGACGGAGACACTCTGAACGGCCCCCATATTTCGCACGGGGAGATGTTCACGTTCCACATCGTCTCAACCGAAGAACTTCTGGCGAAACTGTTTGACCGGGAAGTGGCACTGCGAACCCGATTCGAACAGATTCGCTCTGATCTTCAGGAACTTCAAAAATCCCTGCAGGGAACACGTGATCAGGTTTCGGCCTATGAAAAAGCAGAGACAAAACCGGAATCTGAGTTGCAAATCGTGACTGGGTATATTGATCGGGCGTTGCATCAGGTACGAAAAAGTCATACAGAAAATCGCTCGATCGAGCTTTCTTTTCGTGACATGCGCGACGAAATGGTGAACAATCGGATTGATACGGCGGAACTTCTGGAAAGAATAGAACGTCGTATCATTGAACCGATGTCATTACTGAATACAGCCGATTTTTTTGATATCGATCGACAGTTGGGAACATTTCGTCTGGCGGTGGAACGACAGACCGGAATGGAACCGGCGGCAGACGAGTGTCTGGCTTCCCTGGCACGACTGATGCTGCAAATCGATGCGATCTTGGCAGAAATGCGGGATCGTGGCACAATTAACGATCTGATTCAGGGACTTCAGGACATCATCAATCGGGAAAAACAGTTACTCGACCAGATTGAAGAAAAACGGATCGAAGACAGTTTCTTCGGTCCGGCGAAGTGATAGGGAGGAAGACTCACGCAAAGGCGATCAGGCGCAAAGAAATAAAAGAGGTTGTAGGGCAGGCATTGCCTGCCGAAACGTTGTTCCTCGTTCCCAAGCTCCAGCTTGGGAACGCACTCATCCCGAAGCTCTGCTTCGAGATTCGTATTGTAGACAACCTGACTGACAACGCTCTCTCCTCTTTATTGAGAAGAGAAGAAAAGTAAACGTTGAGTGGCCAAGCTGGAGCTTGGCGTCGAGTGTGTTCCCAAGCCAGAGCTTGGGAACAAGGGAAAACAGGCTTCATTTCACCGGCACGACACGTCACCGGGAAGAGAGTCGGAATGAATCTTCTCACACAGAACAGGCAACAGGTCCGCCGGAAATGGGTTGGGGTGGTCGCGGTTCTGTTTTTGCTGGGAGTCACGTCCCATCTGAACGCCCAGACTCCTCCTGCCGATCTTTCTGCCAACAAGCAACAACTCTTCCGCGATTATGAGCGGTTTGAAAAGTCTCTCTTTGACGTCGCGGAACAGGTTCGTCAAAAGGATCCCGAACGGGCCGAACTTTTGTACCGGGCCCGGGCTCAGAGTCAGGAACAGAATATTCTGGCCGAAATGCGGACAATCTCGGAATTGCTTCGCAGTCGGGGAACAGACGGTTCGCCGGTCACTCCTCAACTCGGTTCCGCTGCGGATCGTCAGGCTGAAACCATTGCCCGACTCGAAGCGGTGTTGAAAGTTCTGCAAAGTCTGGACGAACGGGAACGTCTGGCGTCGGAGATCGCCCGGGTTCAGGATCTTCTTAAAGACACCAATCGGATTATCGCCCGACAGAAAGACGTTCGGGCGGAAACGCAACGTGGTCGCAACGCCGATCGCACCCGCGACGCTCAGAAGAAAGTGGCCGAAGAAACACAAAAACTGGCCGACAAAATTGATCAGCAGGACGCCCAACTCAACAACTCACAGAACCCGTCGCAGAACCAGAACGACGAAAAGTCCGGTGAGAAATCCGATGGAAAGAAATCGGACGACAAACAGTCGGATGGGAAACAGTCAGACGGTAAGAAAAGCGATAGCCAGAACGGGGGGTCAAAACCCGGCGAAGATTCTGCCGACAAAGACTCCTCCAAAGAGAATTCTGACGGCAAGAAATCGGGGGAGAAGTCCGACTCCAAAGACTCAAAGAAAGAGGATTCCGGTAAGTCCGACAAATCCGAGTCAGGAAAATCCGAACAGGGTCAGCCTCAGGAGGACGGCAAGCCTTCTTCAGAAAATCAGCCCTCCGACGGTTCTCCTCAGCAGGGATCACCTCAACAGGGAGAACAACAAGGGGAACAGGGGAAATCTGGAGAGCAAGGTCAGCAGTCTCAGCAACAGGATCAACAAGGGCAGAATCAGCAGGGACAAAAGCAGCAGCAAACGGCAGGTCGCGAAGAATTGGAGCAGGCCCGCCAGAAAATGCAGCAGGCCATTGAAGAACTGGAAGCCCAGAAAAAGGATGGCGCCCTGAAAAATCAGGACGATGCCGTCCGAAAGCTGGAAGAACTCAAAGCTCAGCTTGAGGAAATTCTGCGACAACTTCGTGAAGGGGAGCGGGAATCGTATCTCACTTTGCTGGAAGCCCGGTTCCAGAACATGTTGAAACGGCAGCAACATATCAATCAGGAAACGATTCGACTCAGCAAAATTCCAGTTCCCGACCGAACCCGACAGAACGTCCCGTCTCAAATAGACAGCTTGCGGAAAGAACAGGACGGCAACGCCATCGAAGCCGAAAAAGCCTCCCGTCTGTTGAAAGACGAGGGGTCTTCCGTCGCGTTTCCAGAGGCGGTCGACCAGATGCACGAAAACATGCTGGTGGTCGTTTCCCGGTTATCGCGCCAGGATGTCGGCGGAACCACGCAGGTCGTTGAGCAATTGATTGTGGAAACCCTCGATGAAATGATTGCCGCACTGCGAAAAGAACTGGAAAAGAAACAGGACCCGCAGCAACAGAGTCCACAAGGGGGACAACAGGGAGGCCCGCAAGAGCCCTCTCTGGTCGATCAGATTGCAGAACTGAAACTGATTCGGTCGTTACAGAATCAGGTGTATCGATTAACGAAGCAGATTGGCACGGAACTTGATGGTCAACTTCCCGAGAACCCAGACCAGTCCAAACTGATCCAGGAACTTCGGACCCGCCAGGAACGTATCCAGAAGGCAACTTACGACCTTTCCGTCGGTAGAAATGAATAGAGCAGTTTGCTCTCCCAACTTTTTGCCTGCGGAAGATGGATTCTGAAAGTGCACTCAATGAACCGACACATCTCTGGCGTTTGCCGAACAGTGCTTTCCCCATTGCTGTTCGCCGCATTGCTGCCGACGTTGCTGATTGCGTTGTTCTCTCCGCTGGTGGTTGCCGCCCCGCAGCCTGCGCGGACGGAATCGTCTCCAAAACCAGGCAGGCAGAAAGGTCTGGCACCGGGAGAGGTTCTTGCTCCCCCGTCTCTTTCTGATCTGAGAGCCTCTGTTTTTGAATGGATCGAAGAACGGGCACCGCAACAGCCGCAACTGGCGGAAACCATCGCCCCGGCCTGGGAATTCGAGGACAGGCCCTCACCGGAACAACTCTTCGAAACCTTGATGAGAACGTTCTATCTGGCCGACCCGGAAACCCGACAACTGGTCGATGCTTGCCGTCAGTGGAACTACGCTCCTCAACTGCTGAACGCCAAACTGCCGGACTCCGCCCGGGAGCGTTCGGAACCGCTGCTGACTCACAACGTCCGCTACTATCTCGCCCGGCATTTCACCCTGCTGACGGCCTACAACGATGCTTTAAAAGTCTTCGAACAGACCGATCCGAAACATGTGGTCGACCCAGCCGGATACCTGTTTCATCGTGCCGTCTGCGAACAGCATCTCCTCATGAAAGAACAGGGACTCAAAACACTCAGCGCCCTGCGAAACCAGACGGAATCGGTTCCGATGCGGTATCGGAAACTGGCCGAATTGATGCAGGCGGATCTGGAACAGGTCGAAGAGAAAACGCTTGGAGAAGTGGCCCGACAGATGAGAGATGTCGAGCGTCGACTCAATCTGAATCAGACTGACACCGATGTTCAGAAGGTCGAAGAGAAGATCATTGCCACGCTCGATGAACTGATCAAGAAGATGGAAGATCAGCAGCAACAGCAGCAGTCTTCTTCCGCCTCCGGAGGAGGTTCCTCAAGCGGACAGCCTCCACAACAGCAGCAACAGGAAGCTCCCAACGGGGGAACGATGCCCGCCGGTCCGTTGAGCCAGCCTCAGGGAGGCTCGCAGGATCATTGGGGTGACCTGCCTCCCAAAGCCAAGGAAGCCGCCAAGAATATGCTGGAGTCCGACTTCCCCGCCCATTACCGCGCCGCCGTGGAAGAGTACCTTAAAAAACTGGCCGAACGCCCGGCACCATCACGGTAATTGCCGATGGTTCACGGTGAATGAGTTGCGACGAATGGTCGATGCCACACGTCTTCGACCATTCCGTCACGAATGCCGTAGATCGTGGAATGCAGCTTCCACGTCAGTTCGGGATCCGGAATCTCAATTTCCACACTCTCTCCAATAATCAGATCGAACGATTCCGGCCCAAGTGTCAGTGAGGTGACGGTGTCACTGATTTCGATCGATTGAATATCCGGAAGAGGACGCCCGATTGTCGTCGCTGGAATTCGGATGCCGGGACTGATTCCTCCGAGATGAAAGCGTCCGACGTCCAGAACCGCCCGTTCCAATCTGGAACGGCTGATCACGCTGCTGGCCAGCTTCAGTGGAGAACGTGTTCCATAGGGCCACTCGGCCGTGAGAAGACCAGGAGTGTAAACATCGGTCACGTCACTCCAGTCCCGTAAGAGTTCCACCGCTCCTCCTGCAACGACATGCACCCGTAACTGTTCGCTCGGCTGTTGATCGATCTCAGGCAGAAGATCGGTCAACAGCCGAACGCGCGAGTTCAGCCAGCGGAGATCGGGCGAGGCAGGGATCGTTCCCACATTTCCGGTCACCCCGACAACGCGGATCCCGGCGAGTGTTTTCAATCCCAGAGCAAGGTGACGTGCATCCGAGCCGGGGCGGACTCCGGTCTGATCCAACCCGAGATTCACTTCGATCAAAACAGGAAAACGGTGACCTGTTCGGATTCCCCAGTCTGAATATTGCTCGGCCTGAGCATAATGATCGCAGGGAAGGAGACAGGCCGGGATTTCACAAAGACGCCGCAATTGATCGGGATGCACCGGAATCTGGCTCAACCGAGATGGCAGCGAAACCTGCCTGCTTGCCGCAATGGCCGGAGACACATTGTCGTGACTCAGCCCGAAAGCACCGAATGATGCCACTCTTTGAGCGAGCGATGGAATTTCGAGTTCGCTGCCGGTGGCCCACCAGTTCTGGAGATTCTCTTTCCACTCATCGACGACATGCTGCAAGCGCGCGTCAAACAGATTCAAATCCAGACAGAGTGCCGGAGTTTCCAGTTCAGACCAGTGCCGTCCCAGGGGCATACCGCAAGCTCTTTCCGGGAACGATCACTCAGACGCGGGAGCAGGTTCCGAGTCTGTCGCCTCGGTTTTCTCTGGCTCTGTGACTTCAGCTTTTTCGTCTGTGGATTCTGATTTCACTGGTTCGGTGCTGGCGGGTTTGGAATCGTCGGACTTCACTTCTTCCGTCTTCGTTGCAGACTCTGGTTCTGAAGTCTTCGCGACCTCTTCCGTCGGAGCAGGAGTGACGGCTTCCGGAGCGGCCGGTTTGAAGATCGGCATGCCTCCCGGAACGGGTGTCAGCCGGGATGGTTCGATGACTTCCACAGTCGCCGGGGCCGAGGTGACTGCTGAAGTGTCGTCTTCTCCGGACAGACGTCGAAACAATCGGGGCTGATCCGGAGCACGAGGGCGGGCTCGGGGAGCCGTTTGTTGCGGGTTCGGTCGTGGCGTTGGAACCAGAATTGGAGCGACGGATGGAGTCGTTCCCTGTGTGGGCTGTTGAGTCACCACCAAGGGGATCGAGGCCGGGCTCGTCATCTCCGTGGGAGATGCTGTCGATGCGGTTTCCAGCGGCAGCCGGAATTCGGAGATCGCCTTCTCGCTCACGATGGACGTGGATGGTGGCGACATTGTACTCGGGGTCGTCCGAACGTGCGGGGTCGTCGATGACGAATTCGGAGCGACCGGGGTCGATGGCGGAACCGGAGTGGCCTGCAACTCGGAAGTGTCAGGGCGAGCCACCGTCTCTTCGACCGGAGTTGCATTCGGCTCCGTTTGAGGCTGGGCGGCTTTCATTCGCTGCTGATAGAGAACAAGAGCATGCAGAGAGTGATATAACGGCCCACAATCGGCCGGTTGTGACGCATTCTGAATCATGTCGTTCGCAAGTGTCTGAACGCCGGAACGAAGCCAGTCTTCATTCAATCGACTCTTCGGTAAGGCGACCAGCAGCCATTCCAGCATGTGTCCTGAGGCCTTGATCCGTTCATTGAAATCGGTGCTGTACCCGCGTGACTTGAAATACTGGGTGGCGAAGGAACCGTCCCGGTTCTGCATCGCCTGTGCAGTCGCAATGTATTGCTGAATCTTGTGATCCGCTTCCAGCCAGGCCCCTCGCAGTTGGCCATGTTTCTGCATATACGAATTGCGGGCATAGGCCAGAGCAAACAGGTTATGTGTTCCTCCGCAGGGAGCCGTCAGAACCGATGCGGCCACCTGATTGCGGACGAGCGATTCCATGCTCCACTGCTGTCCCTGAGCGTTTGTCCATGCGGTGTCCTGATCGAGATAGTGTGTCAGATACCACAGAGTCCAGGTCAGTTCGTCTTTGGAATTGACCGACATCTGGGCATTCTTCACCATATCGGCCATGGTGACAGTCCGTCCGTCTCCCGTTTTGAACTGATGCGTCAATGGAACATTGCACATCGCAATAATGGATAACGACTGGTTGACGTGACCTTCGAAGTCGTAAGGGGTTCCGTTGTAAGGGTGTGCCCGTCCCCCATAAGCGGTTGTTTCGAACCAGGCGTCACCCTTGTATCTTGCTTTCGTGGAAAGATAGTCGAGAGCGTTGACGAACTCTGGTCCGTTTTTGACGGTGTAATTTTCCCGCAGAGCCAGCAGACCGTGCAGAATCTGCCAGGGAGTATGCCGCTGGAAATCGAGATTCCGTAACTTGGTGATCTCGACTGCTTCATTTACCCGTTTCAACACCGGATCAATGGTTGCCGCTGACCCGGATGGCGTCGAAACTGCCGCTGAGGGTTGAGCATGCAACACGTTTGAAACGGCAAAAAATGCCGATAAGCAAAGGAGAAGATTTCTCCCGCAGACAGCCCGTGACATGCAATCCTCTTTCTCACCACCGATGGTAACGGTCGGAAATCGAAACCTGGAGCGACGAATTCTATGAAGCATAGCGATGCCAATGTCATGGGCCGACACGACGAGGTTGTCGCGGCAGATGAGGGTTCTGCAGCCCTTGATCAAACCAATGGAGTCACGCCACCAGATGTCGTTCCAAACAGGATCATCCGTTTCATTGTCCTGTCGCGTGTCTGGTTCTGAACCAGACCGGACTGCAACAACAAGCAGATGATCCATATCGATACGCCATCTCAGAAAGTGAGATCGGTCAACATCTCACATTTCCAGCGATGGATTTTTACAAAGTCCGCTTATCAGCTTTTGCCGGTAAAATCTGAACAAACTGTGACAAATCGTCAAAGTTGTCTCAAGCCCTACAGGGGAATCAAACACCAATCCCCAAAGGGAAGAAATCTTCCGGCCTCGACCTGTCCTTATTAAATGCCGCGAACAAAACCTCTCAATTGATGAGAATTCCCTTTCCGCGAGCGGATCGGTAGCAGTTTTGTCAGGCTTCTAAGAATGATCGTCACAACAGGCTGATCTTGACCGCTTTTCTACGCTGATTTACGGTCTATCCGGTAGATTTTTCAAATACATTTCTGAAGGCCGATGTGTCTGTCTGTCAAAAATACAGTTTGACCGACAGTCGAATCAAAACCCGGGCGAAATCAAACAGATGAACGCCTCCCCATCCCGTTTCCATCAATCCCAGGTGTCTCACAGGAAATCTTGAGATAAAGACCGTATTTACGGAATAGAATCATTGAGAGCGGATGGCTTTGAGTGATCGAGTAATGATCGCGGTCTCACGAACTAAAGGCACGGTACGTATCATGTGTGGAATTGTCGGCTACGTTGGAACGCGTGATGTCGTCCATTTTCTTCTGGAAGGACTCCATCGTCTGGAATACCGCGGCTATGACAGTGCCGGAATTGCCATTGTGGACGATGCCGGTCCAATTCAGGTACGCAAACGAACCGGCCGAGTTCTCGAACTGGCTTCACTGGTAGATGAAGAACCGGTTGCCGGAACGATTGGAATCGGTCACACCCGCTGGGCGACTCATGGGGCTCCCTGTGATCGAAATTCACATCCTCACACCGGAGGGGATGGAGAAGTTGTTCTCGTTCATAACGGCGTCATCGAAAATTACAACACCTTAAGAATTCAATTGCAGGAACTCGGTTTCCAGTTTCACACCGATACCGACACGGAAGTCATCGCCCATCTGGTGGCGCATCATCTGAAGGAACAGATTGTAACAGGAGACGATCCAACGGATCAGGAAACCTGTCTGACGGCTCTTGAGTTATCTTTAAAGAAACTGAAGGGAACCTATGGACTGGCGGTTCTGTTCCGCGATTGCCCGGGAACTCTGATTGCCGCACGAAACGGAAGCCCACTAGTGGTCGGGGTCGGGGATGGCGAGTATTTCCTTGCCAGTGACTCTCTTCCGCTGATCGGGTACACCGATCAGGTGGTTTATCTGGCCGATCACGAAATCGCCATTCTCACCATGGACGGCATGGAAATCCGTCACCGCGACACCGGTCGACAGGATCCTTCGATTCGAACATTGAATCAGGTGGCAACGGACATCGAACTGGGTGATTACGCTCATTACATGCTCAAGGAAATCTTTGAGCAGCCACAGACCATTGAAAATGCCTTGCGTGGACGACTTGACGACGACGAAGCGACCGCCCGCTTCGGAGGCTTGAATCTCACGTCTCAACAACTTCGTCACATTGACCGGATCGTGCTGACCGCCTGCGGAACCAGCTGGCATGCCGGACTGGTCGGCGAGTATCTCATTGAGGAATTCGCCCGAATTCCGGTGGAAGTGGAATATGCGAGCGAACTCCGGTATCGCAATCCTCCCATGTCAGACCGGACGATGGTATTCGCGATCACGCAGAGTGGCGAAACCGCAGACACTCTGGCGGCCATGAGGGAGTGCAAACGAAAAGGACACCCGACGCTGGCCATCTGTAATGTGGTCGGCTCAACGATTGCGAGAGAGGCCGACGGAGGGGTCTATCTTCACGCCGGTTCGGAAGTGGGAGTCGCTTCGACGAAAGCCTTCACGTCGCAAGTTACAGTGTTGACGTTGCTGGCACTCTTCTTCGGACGGATGCGGCACATGTCGTATCAGGCGGGAAAGAACATCATCCGCGAACTCCGAACGATGCCGGATCACGTTGAAAAAACATTACGATGCAACGATGTCGTCCAGGAGATTGCAGCGAGATACAAAGACTGCACCAATTTCCTCTATCTGGGGCGTCTCCATAACTTTCCCGTCGCATTGGAAGGAGCGTTGAAGCTCAAGGAAATCAGTTATATCCACGCCGAAGGGTATCCCGCGGCGGAGATGAAACATGGACCGCTGGCCTTGGTCGATGAACGAACACCCAGTGTTTTCATTGTTCCTAAATCGGGAATTTACCCCAAGGTGATCAGTAATCTGGAAGAAGTGAAAGCTCGAAAAGGGCCCGTCATTGCCATCGCCTGCGAAGGGGACAATCGCATCGCCGATCTGGCGGATGACGTCATCTATGTTCCGGAAACTGACGAGTGCCTGCAACCGCTGGTGACGTCCATTCCATTGCAGTTACTGGCCTACCACATCGCCGTGATGCGCGGTTGTAACGTCGACCGTCCCCGAAATCTCGCAAAGAGCGTGACGGTGGAATAGCGGATCGAAAATTCTAAATCAGAAATTCTAAGAACCAAACACCAAATGATGGGTGGCCCCGATTGCAAGCAATCGGGGCCACCCATCGTTTTGCTTCCGCTCAAACTGATCGATTGATTCTTTCTCCCGGCTTTCACTCCTGCGTTCAACTGGTAGAATTCAATCTGTATTGCAAACGTTCAGAGTTCTCTCTGGTAGAGAGAATTTTGAACAGTCTGAATTCCTTTGGTAGCGGTCGGGGCAAACCGGCCACACCGGATTGATTCTGTTGCCGGATTGATTTTGTTGATTGTTGCAGGAGCCTGTTGTGGCAAGTGAAGTGGAATTGCTGGACGCCTTGAAAACCGTCATCGACCCGGAGTTGATGGTCAATATTGTTGACCTGGGGCTGATTTATGACGTAGATCAGGAAGATGATGGCAAAGTCAAAGTGAACATGACCTTGACCAGTCCCAGTTGTCCGGCTGGCCCGCAGATCATTCAGCAGGCGAAAACCGCACTTGAACAGGTTCCCGGGGTCACGGCGACGGACATCAAACTGGTGATGTCTCCCCCCTGGTCAGCAGAACGAATGACCGAGGAAGCCCGCGACCAACTCGGTATTTTCTAGTGTTGCGTCAGCATTCAAAATTCGGGTGGAAGAATCGAAACGGGAGCGGCCAACGAGCCGCGGAACATGTGAGACAACCCGAAGTTTGAAGCCTGACAAGGCACTAGCCCGGATGATTCACTCTTGTAGGGTGGGGCGAGCCAACATTATGGCGCGGTGGGTCTTCAGCCGCAGAACAAACTTCGAAAGAAAACCGAACGCCGTAAGCACGATTGGCTGTTGGCGACGACCCACCATCACGTTGTGCGACTTTGACCCACCCTACAGGAATCGACCCACTTCCCACTAACAAAATGGTTCTCTCAATGAAAATGTTCAACATTGCGTGTCTGGCGATTTTGTGTACTGCGTCGGCGTGCGTCGCAGATGCACCGGATCAGGGGAGCCAGAAAGAACCCGTCATTCCGGTCACTCAGCAAGTGGCCTTTCAACCGGACTCAGGGTCCACAGCGGAGAAGTTGTCTGTGTATAAAGTGAAGTTTGAAACATCCAAAGGGGACTTCATCGTCGAAGTTCAACCAGACTGGGCTCCATTGGGAGCGGCTCAGTTCAAGAAAGCCGTTGAAGCCGGTGTTTATAACGACGCCCGGTTCTTCCGCGTGGTTGATGGCTTCATGGTTCAGTTCGGAATTCCCGGAGATCCGAAACTCGCCGCAGAATGGCGTGAAAAGAAGATCAAAGACGATCCGAAGAAGGAATCCAATCAGCGCGGGCATATCACTTTCGCCATGGCCGGACCAAACACCCGGACCAGTCAGGTCTTCATTAATTTCGGTGATAACTCCTTCCTCGACGGCCAGGGCTTCCCTCCGTTTGGAAAAGTCATCGAAGGGATGGACGTTGTGGACGCTCTGTATAAAGGTTACGGAGAAGGGGCTCCTCGCGGTCGTGGGCCAGATCAAGGCCGTATCCAGACCGAAGGGAATACCTATCTGATCAAGAGCTTCCCGGAACTCGATCATATTAAGAAGGCCACCGTGATTGAGTAATCACATGTGAATTGCTGATAAAAAGAGGGGTTAGGAAATAGGAGTTAGGAATTAGGAAATACACTTGACTGCTTTCCTAAATCCTAATTCCTAACTCCTAGCCCCTCTTCTTACTTTCTATAACAGATCACCCTTAAACACCGACCGCACCACACATGTCCTCCGCTACCTCCCATCCGGCTCGGGCTGCGTCATTCATCAAGAATCTGGATCGCGCTCACTGGCACGATCAGGCCTTGTGGTTTGTTCGATCGAAGCGGGATAAAGCGGCATCGACACTGCCGGAATGGGAAGAACTGCGAGAACGGGCCTCGCAAATCAAACAATACACCATGTCGCATCTGGCCGACCTGTTAGAACAGTTCGAACGGAATGCAACTAAAACGGGAGCCACCGTTCACTGGGCCAAAGATGCCGCGGAACATAATCGTATCGTCTTAAAATTATTAAAAGATCATCGCGTTAAGAAACTTGTGAAAAGCAAGTCGATGTTAACGGAAGAATGCCATCTGAATCCCCATCTTGAAGCCCACGGGATTGAGGTCATCGACACCGATTTAGGGGAATGGATCGTTCAATTACGAAAAGAGCCTCCCAGTCATATTGTGATGCCTGCCATTCACACGAAGCGAGAAGAGATTGGAGAACTGTTCCATGAAAAAATTGGAACAGAAAAAGGAGCCACAGATCCACAGTACCTCGCGGAAGCGGCCCGACAGGAACTGCGTCGTCAATTCCTCTCCGCCGATGCCGGGTTGACCGGAGTCAACTTTGCGATTGCTGAAACCGGTGGATTCGTGGTCTGCACGAACGAAGGGAATGCCGATCTCGGGGTATCGCTGCCTCGACTCCATATCGCCAGCATGGGGATCGAAAAGCTGATTCCTCGCGCCAAGGATTTGGGATTCTTTTTGAGACTGCTCGCCCGATCCGCGACAGGACAACCGATCACAGCTTACTCGTCACACTTTCATGGTCCGCGCGACGAGAAGTCTGAGTTGCATATCGTCCTTGTCGACAACGGTCGCAGCGAATTATTAGGGAGCCCGGATTTCCGGCGGTCTCTCAATTGCATCCGGTGCGGCGCCTGTATGAACACCTGTCCGGTGTATCGTCGAACGGGAGGGCATAGCTACGACGCCACCATTCCCGGCCCCATCGGATCGATCCTCAACCCGGCGATGAACATTCAGAAGTACGAATCGCTTCCGTACGCCTGTTCACTGTGTGGTTCCTGCACGGACGTCTGCCCGGTGAAAATCAATCTGCATGAACAGCTTTACACGTTCCGACAACGGGTCGCGAACAAAGGATTGCTTTCGCCAGTCAAAAGCCTGGGAATGAAAGTGGGGGGATTCGTTCTGAAGTCGGACCGCTTGTATGCTCTTTCAGGCAAGATAGGCAGACTGGCACTGCGGTGGTTACCGCGCTGGGCCATCTATAACCCATTGAATCCCTGGGGACGACAGAGGGATTTACCGCCAGCACCGCAAGAGAGCTTTCGCGACATGTACCGCCGTCGAAGCGAGAAAAAAGAGTGAGGAACACAAGATCTTGTGGTGAACTTGAGTCAAATTCCTCTTTTTCACACAAAATGATCTAAGTTCTTTACTTTGCTCGTCGGGATGGTAAATTCTGCCGATCGTAACGATCCTGCCAGCATGAACGCGACGCAGACCGGAACGACAGGCTGAAGAATTCTTGTCGGATTCTTCAATACAGCCAATTTGAAGCGATTGGTGAGTTTGATCTCGATTCGACTCATCTTTTCCTGCAACCAATGGAATGGAATCCTGTGCGGGTCCCGACGTTTATCGCCGGATCACTGCTCCTCCTCTCTGAGGATCAGTTCAACACAATTCTTCCTGTCACACTGACCGGTTATTTCCGGGTCGATGTGTTCCTTTGCTGCAAGAAGCGGTTTCTTCATTTTGTGACATCAGCCTGACACTCACATTTCATGTCCCGTTCCATCATGTGATGGCCAGCGTCTTTCCATTGGGAATCGTGCTGGAGGGGGGGACTCGGTCGAGCAGTTTGCTCAAAGCGGCTGTCTGGCCGTTGTGACAATTCACACTGTGACAATTCACTCAAGGAAGATTGCATGAACTCTAAGCCCGTCATCGCCATCAACGCGGATTTTCGTCCTGCCAAAGGAGACACCTTCGCCTTTTCGTGGATGCACACCGGCTACTACGATTCAGTCTCCAATAGTGGCGGAATTCCCCTGATGCTTTCCCCTCTGGCGGAAGATGACGACCTGCAACGAGTTCTTGAGAAAGTCGACGGTCTGGTTCTGACCGGCTGCAAACTCGACCTGGACCCGATTCGTCTCGGCTTCGACAAACACCCCATCACACGTCCGATGCCACCCCGCCGGGAAGACTTCGATCGTCGACTCGCCAGAATGGCTTTTGAGATGCGAATCCCGACACTGGCGATCGGGGCCGGAATGCAGACCTTGAACGTCACCTGCGGCGGAACCCTGTTCCAGCACGTTGCCGAAGATGTTCTGAAATCACTCTGTCACCGCGATCTGGTTGAAAACTGCCTGCGACATGTGATCGAAATCGTTCCCGGCACCAAGATGGACACCATCTACGGACCTGGAGAAATTCGGGTGAACAGCGATCACCACATGGCGGTCGACATGCTCGCCTCGGTCTTTCGTGCCAGTGCAACGTCGATGGACGGCGTCATCGAAGCCTATGAATCTGCCCTGGAAAACTGGTGGTGTCTGGGCGTGCAGTTCCATCCAGAAAGTGAATCCGCATCGGCTCTCGACATGCAGGTCTTCGAAGCCTTCATTGAAGGAGTTCGTGAACAGCAGCAGGAAGAAGTCGAACTCCTCAAGTTCGACACCCGCCGCCGCGTTGCATAACGAACCATGAGTGTCGACGAAATGAAAAACTCCGGTTCTGGATGAATTCCAGAACCGGAGTTTTTTCATGAATTCACTGCAAAACTGAAACGATGTCAGATGGTCATCGCCGAGAACCCGCCGTCGACGACGATGTTCGCTCCAGTCAGGAAGCTGCCGGCCTGATTCGAGGCCATGAGCAGAACCGCTCCGGCCAGTTCATCTGAAGTCCCGAACCGGGCCATCGGGGTGTGTCCCATAATCTTCTCGACCCGTTCAGGAGTCAGCACTTTTCGATTCTGTTCCGCCGGAAAAAATCCCGGTGACAGAGCATTCACCCGAATTCCCTGAGTCGCCCATTCGCGAGCCAGATTCTGAGTCAGATTCAACACCGCCGCCTTGGTTGCGGAATAGCTGAACACGCGCGACAACGGCGTAATCGCAGACAGAGACGCAATGTTGATGATGGATCCTGCCGTCTGGTGCTTCAGCATGAAATCACCGAAAACCTGACAGGCAATCCGCACCGCCGTCAGATTGATTCGGACAATGCGATCCCATTCATCATCTCCGATCTCCAGAAAGGGAGTGGGAGAGTTCACGCCAGCGCCATTGACCAGAATGTCACAGGTTCGGCCATGGGTCTGCAAATGTTCGACCAGCGCCTCCAGATCCGAACGTTGACTGGCGTCGGCCCGAAAGAAGCAGGCTTGCGAATGCCAGCGGTCAACCACTTTCTGACCGGCTTCGACATTATTCCCGACGACGTAAACATAGGCACCCGCCCGGGCGAGAGTGTCGCAGATCGTTCCTCCCAGAACGCCCGTCCCGCCGATAACGATCGCGGTTTTCCCTTGTAATCCAAATAATTTCTCGAGATATCCTGCGGGAGAAGAATGAGTCATGGAATCCGCTTTCAACGTCAAAAAGACTTCGCGCGACCAACAGACACTCCGACTGAGGTCGATCGCCTGCGCACGATAGAGCAGATCCGCATATTATGGGTTCAGTCAGAAAATCGAAAGTGGTCGAGCAGTTTGTTGAGCCCAGGCAGGAAGATCCCCTAAGAAAACACGAGGCGTTCCGCTGCATTTCCAGTACGAAGGGTGTCTCTATTGCTCATAAACAATATTCCAGTCGATTTGTCCCACATGTAACGTTGACTCCGCGAAAATGCTGGCAATAATATCAATAAAATTAGATTCGTTTTTGTCGGTGCTTATTAATCGGATTTGATCAACAATGAGTCTCTTTCCTCCTCGCAAACTCCCTAGGCCAACTGGCTGCCATCCCCTTGTCCTCGCGAAATCTGCTCGTGGCACATCGGGTTTCACACTCATTGAACTGCTAGTCGTTATCGCAATTATCGCGATCCTCGTTGCCCTTCTTCTCCCAGCTGTTCAACAGGCTCGGGAAGCTGCAAGAAGGACCCAATGTCGCAACAATCTCAAGCAAATCGGCTTGGCAATCCACAACTATCACGACACACATAGTTGCTTCCCGATTGGAGCGCGCAGAGATCAAGGGGGAAATGGAAACTCCCAATTTGGTTTCAGTTGGTGGGTCGGGCTGCTTCCGGGCCTGGATCTGGCGAATGTGTACAACGGATTAAATCCTTTAGCGACCAACAGCGGCATGGGTGGCGGAAATAACGCAACGGCCACCGGAGGGAGAATTTTTCCTGTCATGCTTTGCCCTTCATCGTCAATGCCTCAACCATCGCACTGGCAAAAGAGATCAACCTATATTGGCATCGCAGGGGGGGACGACACTGCCAATTACACCGAAACCTCAACCAGACGCGTTACCAATGCGGGAAGCTGTTGTTCTGGCCGCGGAGCTGTCAATAACGGAATATTAACCAGCAACGGTTTGTTCCTGATCAATGCGTCGCTGAGGATGAGAGACGCAACGGATGGAACATCCAATACTATTATCGTGGGTGAGTCTGGAAGTTTTCTGATCACAGAAAACGAAGGTTATATGACAGAGATTCAATCGGCACATGCAAATGATAACGTAATTCAAGGAAATCGAATCTATCTTGGTGGGTCAGGGCCACATTCCTGGATGGCGGGGGCCGCAGGTGACGGGCAGGTCCCCAGAACCAGAAACTTCAACTTGGCAACGATTCGTTATGCTCCCAATACACTTCACTATGATCGGGAAGGTATCAATGTGAATTTTGGTCCAAACACACCTCTGACATCACCACATGCAGGGATCGTTCAAGTGCTTTTTGCAGATGGTCATGTTTCTGCGATCAGTGACAATATTAATCTAGACACGCTGAAGCTGCTCGCAATTCGTGACGATGGCCAACCGATTGGAGAGTTTTAAAGCCATCCACACGCAAGAGTACAACATAACTACCCCTCTCTGGTAGCACTTTAAATCTAACGAACTGAGCCTTTAGCAAACGCTCAGTCCCCTGTCAGAAGAATTATCATGAAACCATTGGTGCGGATCGGATACTGGCATCTTCTTGCGGTGCTCTCCGTTGCGATGATGGTTGTTTGGGGATGTGGGGCGAACATCAATCGCATGGAAGGAGTTGTTGGCAAAATCTCTGTGAATGGACAGCCTTTACCTGCCCAAACGCAAGTCCTGTTTTATGCAGTGGATGGAGACGAAAATTTCGTGTCGCTCACTAAGCCAGACGGAACATATCGATATGTTCCGCATTCGCTTGTTGCAATTCACCAAGGGAAATACAAAGTGGTGCTTGCTCCCCCACCATCCAAAGCGATTGAGAGAGATGGAATTGCTGTAGAAGATCCCAATTCAGTTGTCGTTAATTTGAATGTCGATCCTAAGTACCTAAGCAAGGAGACGACTCCGCTGGAAGTCGATCTCTCAGAATCGCTCGTGACATTTGATATCGATCTGTGATGTACTGCCATACGAACAGTCGGTAGGCTATGCCGCTTGAAAACGACTGGTCCACCTCTTGCAGTATGGCAGTTCATTCACATGCTGTTATACCAGTCCCTGAGCGGTTGTCGCTTTGGCAACTTTCAGGAACGCGGCGATATTTGCACCACGGACCAGATTGCCACGGAATCCGAATTCTTCGGCGGCTTCCGCACAGGTCTGATGGATCGATCGCATGATCTGCCGCAACTTGGCGTCCGTTTCCTCGAACGTCCATGCTTCCCGGGAGGCATTCTGCTGCATTTCCAGTGCGGAGGTGGCCACTCCACCTGCGTTTGCCGCTTTACCTGGACCAAACAGAACACCCCCATTCAGGAAGACCTGAACGGCATCGGGAGTGCTCGGCATGTTGGCTCCCTCTCCAACGGCAATCACTCCGTTTTTAACCAGAGTGGCCGCGTCTTTTCCGGTCAGCTCGTTCTGCGTGGCCGAAGGCATCGCCACATCGCAAGGAACCGACCAGATGTTCCCCTCTGGAAGATACCGTGCGGAAGAATGAATCGTGGCATAATCTTTGATTCGCCGCCGTTCGAATTCTTTCAGCCGCTGAATCGTTTCGAAATCGATCCCGGAATCATCAACGATGACACCGTCGGAATCGCTCATGGCAACCACTTTGCCTCCCAGTTCAACCACTTTTTGCAGGGCGTACAGGGCGACGTTTCCGGATCCGGAAACGACGACGCGCATCCCTTCCAGACTTTTCTTTCTGGTCTTCAGCATCTCTTCAACGAAATAAGTACAGCCATATCCGGTGGCTTCTTTGCGGACCTGACTTCCTCCGTAGACGAGACCTTTTCCAGTGAGAACACCCGCTTCGAACTTGTTGGTCAGTCGCTTGTACTGACCGAACAGGTAGCCGATTTCGCGTCCTCCAACACCGATATCTCCGGCGGGAACATCGGTGTATTCCCCGATAATTCGCCACAGTTCGGTCATGAAAGACTGGCAGAACCGCATGACTTCAGAGTCCGATTTTCCCTTTGGATCAAAGTCGGATCCCCCCTTCGCGGCACCGATCGGCAAACCGGTCAGGGAGTTCTTGAAGATCTGTTCGAAGCCGAGGAACTTGATGATTCCCAGGTAGACCGAAGGGTGAAAACGAAGTCCTCCCTTGTATGGTCCTAACGCACTGTTGAACTGCACGCGGAATCCACGATTGATCTGGATCTCCCCCCGATCATCCTGCCAGGGGACCCGAAAGATCAATTGCCGTTCTGGTTCACATAAACGTTGTAGAATCTTGGCTTCCACATACTCAGGATGTTTTGCCAGGACCGGTCCGAGGGTTTCAATCACCTCTTTTGCGGCCTGGTGGAATTCATTCTCACCCGGATTGCGTTTCACCACATCCTGGTAAACTGACTCGAGTTCTTCCGTTAGCGCCACGGATCACTCTCTTTCTAGTAATAAATTTGAAGTCTCATCGATCATGCTGAAGCGGGCGTTTCACGCCTCTCCAGACACTTACTTACCAGTCTCGTCAGACGCTCTGGAAAGAAAATCTTTCTTCGCGCCTGCTCGTTTATTCTGTCTTCAATTACGAAGACGTTTTACGTCTGCAGGTTGATTGTGATTGTGAACTTCGGTCTCCTTTGGGGTTGGGAGTCACAGCGTTTCGCCACAGTCTCCTGAGGCGGGTACGTACAATGACACAGTTCGTAAACAAGGGGCGCAAACATTGGCTCGACCTTCGCCAGAGCAGCAAATCTTCCGTGTCGCAGACGACACACTCTGGCTGGCTCTTTCGCCAAATTTTGTACATTTGAAGGTTGCGGCTGAACAATATTAGAACAGTTTGCCCGATCGTGTACAGCCGACGAGAACCGATCCCCAAGGCTTTCGCTTTATTGAAAATGGCCCGGGAGGGCGAGGCTCCCGCCGAGCCGCAAACCATGGAAAGCGTGAACTTCCATGCGGCTCAGCAGGAGCTTCGCCCTCCCGAAAATTGCTCATCTTGAAACAAGCAAAAGCCCTGAACCAGTCCACTGCAGGGAAGTCGCCGCTGGTTCTTAGCGAAACAGATGGGCGTTGCGGGCATGAGGGGCTCGACCCGGCGCGACCGAGGAAGAAGTTCGGCCGGGAGAGACTTCCAGAGACTCCGTGTGGAGTTCACCACTGCTGGGGGCGCGAAGGTGAATCAATCGCGGCCGGAAGACCACCATCAGCATCAGCGGAAGATACCACAGCAGGTAAACTCCCCCTTCAGCGGTGTACCATAACTGGGTACCGACAATGGCCGCAGTCGACTGTGCCAGCAAGGCTTCAACAGTTCGATCCTTCGGCCAGATGGTCATAATGACGAGCATGATAAAGTAAGCCACCATCACCGGTAACCGGTAGACAGAAAGGTATCCCAGATTCCCCCAGAACCCGGATTCCTGGTGCACTCCGGACAGCACCTGCAACGCAACGTTGACCGATCCAACCGTTTTCTGGACGAAAGAATCGGAATCGGCAGTGGTCATGGCGAAACTTCCGACCAGAACCAGAGCGACACAGCCCAGAGCGAGCACGAATCGGCCGGCCCCCTTCCGTCCGTAGAACGCAGCCCAGATCGGCAGGAGAAAGACAGGAAACGCCAACGTTCCACACGCCAGTCCCAGCAGGACTCCAGCGACAATCGGTTTACGGAAACAGACAAACGCCCAGACGATTAACGCCGCCGGAAACACATGGTTGAATTCCCCCACGTTATAGGCGGTGCAGGGGAGTAGCAGGTACAGCGTCGCCATGGCGAGGCCGAGATTACGGTCAGCGAAGAGATTCCGCCCGACAAACCATAATCCCGCGATGACTGCCGTATGGGCGACAATTGTCATGATCCGTGCGGCCAGTTCCTGAAACATCAACACTGCAGGAGAAAACAGCAGCGGCGCGGCAGGCCCGGCACTGGGGATGTTCGCTGAAGTCGGAGGGTCCGTCGCCGTTCGTGAAAGGAGTTCGACGGCCCGTGCTTCTGTTTCCTGTGAAGCGACGGGTAAGGCGCTGGTAATGGCCTGTGTCATCAAAAAAGCGAAGGCTGAAAAACAGAGGAATCCCATTCCCTGTGAGTTCAGATTCTGTCCCAGATAAGGACGACGGCTCAGGAACGGGTCAATAAACAGACGGAACAGAAACAGACAGGCCACAACGAACAGCCAGGTGTGACCAATAATTCGGGTGGAAAGGTCACTTGCCTCCACCAGCAGCAATCCCGGAGAGGCCGACAACAGCAACGCCAAGTCAACATTTCTGAGAGAAATGAGACGGGTGAACCGGAAGTAGACAGCAGTGATCAACAGCAGCGACAGGTAAAACCATGTCGGCTGATTGACCTCATATCCTTGTAGCAAATATGCCATACGTCTTCTGCCATCACAGCAATATCGTTCGGCCACACCTGACCGAATCATCTGCAACGAGGCGCGCAGACGAAACCTGACGAAAATCATCGGGCACAATAAGACTCGTCAATCTGCGAGCGCCGTAAATCAGCCCTGTCAGAGTTATCCCACGTACACGAAGATTCACCTGCAAATGTCCCGGAAGTGTTCTGCCCGACTGATTTCGAGCAGGTCAATATTCCACCGGTCATCCATGAATTTCTCACCATCTGAAATCGTATCCGACGGCACATTCTCCCGAGAACGACGGGTCGACACGAAATCGACAATCGAACGTTCGTCCAGAGATGATCCCATCAGAGTTCTGATTGAAATGGTGCCGTTAAAACTGGCCTTGCTCAGGTGATTCCCCAACCAGCCTGAGATCAAGTCGCTTCAACTGCGTCCGTCAAAATACCACTAATGAAGCGGAAAACCAACTTAAAAAGGTCGGATCAAAGATTTTCACTCCAACCCACCAGCAAACCTGGCAAATCCATTACAAGTCTAACCGGCTGTATGCAATAGCCCGAATGATTCACTACGGAAAACACGAAGATAACGGAAGTGTTTTTGTCATAGTGAGTTAAGGGGAATTGCGACCGATTTCTGGAAGAGCAGTCTATTTTTGATACGTTGTCAAATCCCCTTATCAATTCCGTCTCTTCCGTCCTTTCCGTGGTTCCTCCGAATGATTCGAGATAGAGAAACCGCTTTGATCAGGACGGGTCGCTGGGGTTCATTCCCGTGTAAAGCATTTTGAATAAATGGTTTACAAAACAAGAAGGCCCAGCATGAGTGAGTTGTGTCACTCGTGCCGGGCCTCTTATTCAACATTTTTGATGTCAATCGGGCGGTCTGATGTCAGGTCAGACTTTCGTCAATTCCCACCCTTTGCGATACGGCTTGGTCAGTTTCTGGTTCGCGGCTTCAGAGTTGGCGAACTTCAGTGCTTTCGCATCCCATCGCAGCTTCTCGCCGGGGAAGTGAGCGGCGATGTTCCCCAGCAGAATGGTTTCTGTCAGAGGACCAGAGTAGCTGAAATTGGAAGTGGCTTTTCCTTCTCCCCGACAGGCGTCAGCCCAGTCGGTATAGTGATTGAGCGAAGCCACTTCCGGGACTTTGAACTCGACGAACTTCTCTTGTGGATAGAGTTGCGGTGCTGCCACGTGCGGAATGACCAGTGATCCTTTCTCACCAATCAGAACTGATCCGGCAGCCGGCAACTTGGCATCGGCGGGAAGCCCAACCACTTCGAGTGATGGCTTCACTCCAGCGCCGTCATACCAGGTCACTTTGATCTCGGGGCCAGCCGTATATTCGGTGCCAGGGAAGAGATATTCCACGGTCGTCCGGTCTTGCCAGACTTCGTTGTTGATCGCAGGCGCCTGGGCGACCAGCGTTGTGGGAGCTGTCAATTTCAGGCATGTGAAGACGGGGTCGAGAATATGACACCCGAAGTCTCCCAGTTGACCGGTGCCGAAATCTTTCCAGTTCCGCCAGTTGAAGGCATGATAGACACCCTTTTTGAATGGCCGTTCTGGGGAGACGCCGAGCCAGTTGTCCCAGTGAACTCCTTCCGGAATCGGATCGGTCCCTTCTGGTCGATCGGCCCACTGTCGCCAGCTCGGTGAACCGCTTTGCCAGGAGTGCACTTCTTTCACCTTGCCGATGACGCCATCGTGGACCAGTTGTGCGGCGGTACGGTAAGCGGTGTGAGAATGAATCTGATTTCCCATCTGAGTGACAAGCCCTTTCTTAGCGGCAGCGTTTGTCATCGCTCGGGCTTCAAAGACGGTGTGGCTCAGTGGCTTCTCACAATAAACATGCTTTCCCAGAGCCATTGCTGCCAGAGAAATGGGAGCGTGCATGTGGTCAGGGGTGCCGACGATCACGGCGTCGATGCCGGATTGCTCCAACAGTTTCCGCCAGTCGGTATATTGTTTCGCATCGGGGAACTTCTCGACCGCGCGTCCCAGATGATCCTTTGTCTCGTCGATATCGCACAAGGCCACGATGTTCACATAGGGGCTCGCGGCAACGGATGTCAGGTCAGACCATCCTTTTCCTCCGACTCCGACAGCAGCCACATTCAGCTTGCTATTGGCCGCGGCTCTGACCACCGAGTGCCCCATCAACGGGAAAGCCATTCCCGCAGCAACAGAGGTCTTCAAAAACGATCGACGAGAAAATTGGGTCATCGTAGGCAGTTCCTTGGCAAGAAATTCTGGAAGGGTTCGAAACCGAACACAACGCATCAGGACGCAGAATCAGTCTATATCAACGCCACTTGATTTCACAGTGATACAACGATTTATCTCAAGGCGTTCGCTTTATTGAAAACCGTCCGGGAGGGCGAGGCTCCTGCCGAGCCGCAAACGGTGGAGAGCGTGGTCATTCATGCGGTCAGCAGGAACTTCGCCCTCCCCAAATTTGCCTATTTTGAAACAAGCAAATGCCCTGCGATTGATCCGACTGCTTCCGAAAGGTCGGAATCCGGTTCATTCCAACGTCGGGTTTACCATGAAAACTTGAAACTGAAGCATCCAGTAGGATTGATTCAGTTCCACTTTGAGAGAAGGAGCCCAGCGTTCAATCTCCTGTTGCCAACGGGGATCAAGCCGGTCCCAGGGACGAAACTCCTGCAACCCTTTAAAGAACCCGGTCGGAGAGAGAATGCCCATTTTCACCAGTTGTTCAAAACGCTCCGGCGTGACGTAATCGGTGAAGCCGTACGTCGTCCGATATCGCAGAACTTCATTCCAGTTCACGAGAACATAATCGATCCCTTCCTCATGCAGTTTCTTGAGGATCTCCTGGCGGGAACGCATGGTCCATTCCCCGGAAGTGGTCTTGTCGGCCGTCCAGAGTTCCAGCAGATTCTGGTCGAAGACGGTGGAATACGCATACGGAAACTTAGCGTCGAACAACTCTGCTTCACCGACGAACAACACTTTCGAATCCGGCGGCAGTTCCATCTCTTTTAAAAGAGTGACAGATCGGGTTTCGGTCTTCGCACGTGCTGTTGCGTAATCCATGAAGTAGGCGTTGTAGCCACCGAGCGGTGTGGTGACGAAGACAAAGTTGTAAAGCACCGCGCTGGCGATCAGGACAAACACCACCCCATTTTTGACGAGTGTGACGACATCAAATGTCCCCGGCGGAGTGTGACGTGTCGATTTCTTCTTCGGAGAAACTGATGGAGAGCCTTCCGTTGAACTGCGGTTCCATCCCAGAATTGCCGCCAGTCCACAGCCTGCCAGAACCGCCATCACCGAATTCATCGGCACCCAGAATCGATCAAGGCGATGCGTGAAAAGATACCACCCCGCCAGTAAGACGAGAGCATAGCCTGCCACTTCCACGACCTGTCGTTTACGTGCCTGCAGAAACGCCAACGGAGCCAGTCCGAACAGCAACGGTGACTGCCAGTCGTTGGCGAACAGAACTCCCCGTAAATCGTACCAGCCCGGTGTCAGCAATAAAGGAGGGTGACCCGCCTTCCACTTCGCTTGTAACTCTTCGTTCCAGTCGACTCCACCGAACAGCGAATACAGCAGTGGATAAACAGGGTTTCCGGTCTCAATCAGATTCTTGAACATCCATGGCCCAAACGTGATCAGAACTCCGGCCAAGTACAACAGACAGGCCGGCACCACCGTTCGAACAGTCGCCCCGGGAGTCCGAGTTGCCGTGACGAAACCGGCAATCGCAAACGGAATGACAACCAGAATCATGCCAGGGTACTTCGTCGCCACCGCACTTCCCGCCAGCATTCCCAGCAGCACGGTTCCCGTTGTGTTCCAGTGTGATCCCGTAATACCACGGCGTTCTCTCCAGAGAAGAAACGCGAGCAGTGTCAACACGACATACGCGCAGAGTGCTCCTTCGGTATAGGCAATAATGGAGATACGGTAGGTCCACGGAATGGAAAGATACGCAAGCGCCGCCAGCCAGCCAGCGGCCTCTCCCCCAACACGTCGCGCGACACCAGCAACACCAAGTGCTGCGATTGGTGCGAAGGCCATTAACACGGCCTGACCGACAAGGGCTCCGTTTTCCCAGTCCCCACGCAACACCATTCCAGCGAGCAGCAGCATCTCCGTCAGAAAGGGAAAACTGGTGTAAACGTTGTGCGGAAGAAATTGCACCCGACCGGCGAGAAAGTATTCCTTCGGTCCCCCCAGATGGTACTCCTTCACATCAAAATCTGTCGGAGGAAGCACCGATCCCAGCAACATGCAACAGAGAAACGGAATCGACACCAGCAGGCAAACCAGACCCAGCCAGCGATACGGCTTACGTGGAGAATGCGGTCGTTTGTCACTCTTTTGGCGTGATTTCCATTGCAGTGCGAGTTCCGCAAGAATCACCATTCCAAATACCGCTGCGAACAGAGATTGCCACAGCATCCCGAGCTGTCCACATCCCAGTGTGAACAGGGAAACCACCGACAACCCCACTCCTCCTGCCAACGCGAGGTGAGATGTTCGATCCAGACCGGTGTCGAGTCGCATGGCTCGTAACAGCAAATTCCCCGTTGAGAACGCGGCCGCAACAATCACCATCGCCAGAGCGATGATCCCGTAGCGTTGCGGAAGATTCTTCCACCCAGAATGCGGCGAAGGATCCCCTGAAATCAGTTCCCCGAGGAGTTCCGGAAGATTGAACAGGATGTCTGAACGATACAGTTCCCGATCAGCATTCGAGGCGTTCGGAAGTCGGGTGGTGAAGAACAGGAACCAATAGATCACCAGCCACAGAATCGCCAGCCACGGAATCAGCCGACGTAACGGAGAAAGATCGTCATCAGGCAAAAGTGGCTGTTTCGAATTCATGAGGGGAACGTAGCGAGAGGCTCTATCGTGAATCAATCGTACAACACAACCGGCACGGGAATCGGTTCCCGTTTGCCGGAGTCCCGAAGCACTCCGGTCTCAAGAAACCGTTCGGTGGCCTGAATCACCACTTTATCCCACATCATGGAGGAATGAAGGGCTTCGACCGTCATGAAATCGGCCGCTCCTGGGAGTTTTGTCGAGTCGACACTGATGGTTCCGTCATCGTCACCGGGAACGAGAGGATTCCACCCCTGTTCGGTTCCACGTGCTCCGGCAATGATCGCGAACTCAAAGTCCGGCACCGGAAGCGAGGCAATGAATTCGGAATCTCCTTCAATGAGTTGTTGTCCGGCAGGGCCGAGAGTCCACTGAAAGATTTTGTTCTCCTTCAAAAGATTGGCCATCGTCGCTCCGGTGTTCGGGACCCCCAGCATGACCATTCGGCGCAGACGAGGATCGCGATGGATTCCTGTCTGTTGCAGATAAGTCCGAACGACCAGACCTCCCATGCTATGACAGACCAGATCAATCTGTTCGACTCCTTCCAGAGACTCGATTACTTTCTGCAGATACTGTGCGGCATCAGTCATCGAAACCCGCGTGCTGGGATAATCAAAACCGACAACCAGACGGCCACTCTTTTCCAGATTTTTCTTCAGTGAAGAAAACGACTTCGAAGATCGAATGATGCCATGCAGCAGAATCACCGCTCTGCCTGACATGGGAAGGAGCGCCTGCTCACGTTTCACTTCCTCCAGGGCGGCGCGACACTCTTCTTCTGTCCCCCAGGCGAGTCGAAAGTCGGCCGGGCTCAATAACCGGTAATGATCAGAGAGAACGTGATGCTGAATACGGTATCCTCGGAAGAACAGGACATCCCCCCAGAACTGACGCCCTCCCAATGTCGGGGCGAGAAGATTGATTTTGGGAACAGACGAAAACATCCCTTCATCCTCTTCGCCAGGAGAACTTTCATGAACAGGTTGAACACGGTCGGGTTGAGCCAGAGCCGACGAACCCATCCCGCCGATCAGGCAGACGACGACCAATAGGGACCGGAACGGGGAGATCATTGTTTTTTCCAAATTCTCACTGGGCTTTTGCTTGTTTCAAGATGGCCCGATTCAGGGAGAGCGAAGTGGGTAGTGGGTAGGAAATAGTGGGTAGAAAACGCAGTCTTTTTCGGCTTTTTCTGACCCCTGGTCCCTGAATCCTGACCCCTTGCTTTCCATCACGAACAAACTTGGGAGTACTGTCACAGACTCTCCGGCGTTCTGCTGACCCGGCCATGAAGATAGAGATCCTCTCCCACCATCTGCATGACCGGCTTTACTAATGTCGGTTGTTGCGGAATAAGTTCGGACCCCAGCCCACCGATGGGAGTCAATGCCTGACTTCCGCCGACCAGCTTGGGAGCGATGAAACAGTGAACTTCATCGATCAGTTGCTCATCGAGGAACGTTCCCAGAACACGGCTTCCTCCTTCCACAAGCAGATTGGTGAGCCTGCGGCGTCCCAGTTCCTGCATCACCGGAGAAAGTTCGATTCCAAGACCATCGTCACGAAGTGGTGAAACAAAAACCTCTGCACCGGCATTCTCGAGTGCAGAGACCCGCTCCGGTTCTGCCTGTTCTGAAACAACGATCAGAACCGGAGCCTCATCAATCGTTCGGATCAACCGTGAAGAAACCGGCAATCTTGCATTGGGATCCAGCACAACACGCAATGCCGTTCGTGCACCGGAGGGGCGCGCGGTGAGCAACGGGTCATCCGCCAATGCGGTTCCGACTCCGACGAGAATGGCATCCATTCGTCCCCGAATGGTGTGAACGATTTCACGGGACTGTTCGTTGGAGATCCATTTCGAACTCCCGGTTCTGGTCGCCAGCTTGCCGTCGAGGGTCATGGCCCATTTGGCGAGAACGAACGGCCGCTGTCGGGTCATCAGAGTCGTGAATGGAGCAATCAGTTCACTCCCTTCCTCCACACAAAGACCAACTTCAACGTCGATGCCCGCCTGCTTGAGCCGTTCGATTCCGGAACCGGCGCCATGATGAGCGGGGTCGGCCACTGCGATCACCACTCGACGAATTCCGGCTTGAATGACAGCGTCAGCACAGGGGGGCGTCTTTCCATGATGGGCACACGGTTCGAGCGTTACGAACAGTGTCTTCCCTTCGGCAGCGGATCCCGCCTGACGCAATGCCATCACTTCGGCATGGGGGGCACCATAGCGCTGGTGCTCTCCTTCTCCAACCAGGCGCCGCTGAGAATCGACAATCACTGCACCGACACAGGGATTCGGTTCGACAAATCCCTCCCCCCGCCGCGCCAGTTCCAGCGCTCGTCGCATCACGGAAGTGTCATCAGAGAACTCGGGCATCACTGAGAGATGTTGGAATGAAGGCGCAATCGAAAAGAGTGCGTCATTTATACACAAATCTCAGGGAGGGAACACTACAGAGCGGCCGGGATCAACCGGCCGCTCTGCTGAACTGGGCGAGAATCGTCACACCATTACTCGTTGGATGCGTGGCTGCTCGGAGCGGCGACGAAGGTTTCCATCGTTTCCACGCTGGAGAACAGGTACAGCCGGCCTTTGTACCAGACCGCATGGTCAAGCGATCCGGTCTTTTGTTCCCCGGTCAGTGCCAGATGAATTACATCACTGCAACTGCTGGCAGGAGCATACTTTAGTGGCTCAGAGGCAAACACTTGCATGGCATCCTGCGAGGAGAACTCATAGTCAAAGCCATTATAGGTCATGCTGAATTCCGGCCGGGAGTCGAGAAGATCGCGATCATCTCGCAGCACCACAGGACAGAACCCTTTCAGTCCGGTTTGACCAACTCGGGCAGCGATCCTCTCGAATTTGGATTTCTGCGCAGAGTCAGGTTGCGAGTTGTTTTTGGCGGTCTTCGTCTCTTCCGTTTCGACATTGGGAACAGGGATCGGTTTCGGTTCCATTGTCGAAGGAGCCGGTTTGATGGTGATCTCTGTCGTGGCGGTTCCGGCAGGCTTTGGTGCCTCCTCAAGACTCAGACTGTCCGTCTTCAGAGTCGGCAGAGTCGCAGGTTCTTTTGAGGCCGTTCGTTCTCCGACCGGCATCGGAGCAGGCATTGCTGGTGCGTTGTCAACTCGAGCCTTTGCTGAATCTACGGTGAGAGGAGGAAGCATCTTCTCCACGGGTGCAGAAACTGGTGCCGGGACGGCCAATGGTTCGCTATCGAGAGTCAACCCGGTATAGGGAGCCGTTGGGTCGGCAACAGGGGCGGAGACCGGTTTCATCTCGATTGATGGAACAGATGATGGAACAGATTCTGAGGCGGGTGACTCAGACGGAGTGGAACTTGCGACCGGTGCTGCTGCTGGCATGGCCGCAGGGGAACCTGTAATCGAACCAGGATCCGCAGGGATATCGAGTCCCCCTGGGAACAGGTCGGCAAATGGATCGGATGACTTCTTCTCCGGGGCTTCCGCCATTTTCGGAAGATCCGCTCCAGGTGCAGGAGGAGGAGCGTCGGCCTCTGCGGCAACAGGAGCCCCCGAGCTTGGTTCCGTCGGTTCTCCTGGTGCCAGTTCCTTGGCCAGTGACGGAATGTGAGGAGCCACGTTCATACTGGGAACACTGCCGGAGGGAGCATTCCCCCCCTGTGATTGAGACTGTGATACAGGCTGTGATTCAGGCTGTAAAAACTCTTTCAGCTCGCTTACGTTGCGAACGGTTGGAGTCGGTGGAAGTGAAGGAATATCATTTGGACTGGCCGGAATATTCGCCGATTGCACGACGTTCTGTCCGGTTGATTGAGATCGGCTCGACTGTGCCTGAATGGTGACCGGCACCATCTGTTGCGGCTGATGAATCGGATTGGCTCCGGCGGGAGGCTGTAACAGCGCAGGCTGACCACCCGCAGAGCCCATGCCGGCCGTTGCAGGAATGGCGGGAGGAACCGATGGAATTCCTCCATTCTGTGCATTTGCCGCGGCAGGAGCCTGTGGAGGCGCGGCAGTTCTTGGAGCTTTCGGATAGTTCATTCCGGGATCGACCGGAGCCGTCGATCGTGCCGGGCGAAATGTCCCACGAACGCGGTCCATAAAGCCTGCTTCATACAGCACCAACTGGTGTTCCCCCTGCCCGGTCGTCTGATTCTGACCAGTCGATTGCGATGGAACCGGCATCAGGTGCGGTGTTTGCGGCGAAGGTCTCAAGCCTTGCGATGCAGGCACCAGATTGTGAGTCGACGATGCAGGCACCAGTGCGGTCCCTGTGACTGGACGCAATGGCTGTTGTGCCTGAAACTGTTGTGCCTGAACAATAGCAGGTAACGAGCAAAGTGCCGTTCCGGTGATCGTCGCCAGAAGAAGCGGACGAGTCCCTTTCAGCATACGGTAAGAGAGAGTCATCTTGGTTTGCTCCCCAATCTCATCAATATCAATGGCAGTAGCGGATTCACTTGATCACATCCCCGACCCACCGCACGGCGAGCCAAGTGATTCCGAGTGATTCAGTGCCGGTGGAGAATGAAAACCCCTGACAAAACCTGTCCCCGATCCGCTCACGGAAAGGGAATTCTCATGAACTGAGAGGTTTTGCTCGCGGCTCTAAATCAATCTCCGGCAGCGACCCGGCATTTCCGGGAAACTCGAAACAATTCCCGCAGCCGTTCTGTCCGGCCGCTTTGGAAATATCGGCGCTGTGATAAGATGGTGATCATTGTCGGAGCGATGTTCTCAACCGATTCAAACTGAAGATCGAGAACATGCCGTACAGCCGGAATCACCAAAAAACTCCTTGCAGGTTACCTGACTTAACATGAACCAGATCGATTTAACCAATTCTCGGCAGCCTTTGCAGGTCGTTCTTGTTCAACCCCGGCGACGTTGGGTGTTTTTGCTCCTGTTGCTGCTGCTGGGTGGCTCATTCTGCCTCAACCTGCTGCTGGCGGTTGTCTGTGCCGACTACGTCAAAGACCAGACACCTCCGAATGAGAAATTTCATTCGGGAGAAGTTCTGGCGAAAGACAAGATTGCCAGAATCGTCACCGACTTCACTATTATGCCCCCGCACACAAAGCGATTTCTGGATACGATCGATCACATCCAGAAGCAGGATGACGTCAAAGGGGTTGTGCTGGTCATCGACAGCCCGGGAGGACTGGTTTCTGACAGCCACGAAATTTACTACCGCCTGAAAAAACTGAGCGAAACCAAACCGATCTCCGTTTCAATGAAAGGGATTGCGGCATCCGGCGGGTATTACATCGCCATGGGAGCAGGTGCCGGGGCTCCGATCTATGCGGAACCGACCACATGGACCGGGTCAATCGGAGTCATCATGCCCCGTTACGATATCAGCAAACTGGCCGATCAATATGGAGTGAAGTCCGATTCACTCACCACCGGTCCGTTGAAAGACACGCTCAATCCCTTCAAGGAACTGACCGAAGAAGATCGGAAGGTCTGGATGGAAATCCTCGACGATTCCTTCAAGCGGTTCCTCACGGTGATCGACGAAGGGCGTGAGAACCTGACCATGGAGCAGATTCGGGCGTTGGCCACCGGTCAGATCTATACTTCTGGACAGGCAATCGCGAATGGCCTCGTCGATAAGATTGGTTATGAAGACGACGTGATTAAGGACTTGAAGGAGAAGCTGGGACTCACCTCGGTTCGAGTCGTCAATTACGAGCATCCGAAATCGTTTGCAGAATCGCTATTGGGAGCGGAAGCATTGAATCCTCCGGTGGATCCCCTTTCTCAACTCATTAACGCCAGCGTTCCTCGAGCCATGTACCTGTTCGGTGGCCCCGGCACCAGCGGCCGATCGAACTGAGTTTACGATGAAGAATTTTTTTACCGCAAAGAGGCGAAGGGCGCAAAGAAAGAATGAAGCGACTTGATCTCGATTGATGGCTGCAGAGTGATGTATCAATGGAGCAGGGCTTTCGCTTTATTGAAAATCGCCTGGGAGGGCGAGGCTCCTGCCGAGCCGCAGACAATAGAAAGCGTGATCTTTCATGCGGCTCAGCAGGAGCTTCGCCCTCCCGGAAATTGCCCATCTTGAGACGAGCATTTCCCCTTGATACTCCAGTCTTACGTTAGGAAATCTCATTCACCAAACGGATGATACGTGAAGGTCCGCTAGTGGATCCTTCGCGATCTTTGCGCCTTCGCGGTAAGAAATTCTTCATCGCGAAGACAACCCGTTTATTCTCTCGCAGTCAATTCACAGGTTTGTATGTTCGGTCTTCTCAATATGAATAAGCCTGCGGGGTGGACGTCCCGTGAGGTAGTCAATCAGGTCACACGACTGGTCCCCAGGAAAGTAAAAGTCGGACATGCCGGAACTCTCGATCCGCTGGCGACCGGTGTTCTCGTCGTCTGTGTCGGTCCGGCAACCCGGTTGGAGCCGTGGATACACGATCACCTGAAAACATACGACGCCACGTTTCAGTTGGGGTTTCGTAGCGATTCAGACGACACTGAAGGTTCCGTCGAACCTGTTCCGGTCACGACCATTCCTTCCTTGTATGACTTGCAGCAAAGTCTCCCGGAATTTGTGGGACATATCCAGCAGGTTCCTCCGGTGTATTCAGCATTGAGAGTGAACGGGAAACGCGCGTATACACTCGCACGGGCCGGGGAGACGGTGGAACTCGCTTCACGTGAAGTCTTTGTTTCAGAAATTCAGATTCTCGACTTCACGTTTCCGGAACTTCGTCTGCGGATTGAATGTGGGACGGGAACGTACATCCGGTCGATTGGGCGTGATCTCGCCCGCCGGGTGGGAACGGAAGCAGTGATGTCGGCTTTGGAACGGACCTGCATCGGGACGTTCTCGGTCGAACAGGCTGTGGCTCCGGAAGACCTGACGAAAGAAAACACCGCCGGGTTCCTGAGAAATCCGATCGAGCTTCTCGATCTTTATCCCCGTGTTGTTGTTTCCGCCGGGGATGTCAAACGCCTGATTTATGGTCAGCCACTCCCCTGGCCGGAGACGATTCCTTCGACAGAAGGAACAACCATCGTCATTGAAGACGAAGCCGGAATGCTGGCCGCGATCGGACACTGCAAGGGAGGAAAGTTATGGCCGCAAAGCGTCTTTGCATCCAGAGAATGAACAAAATTCGTAACACATTCGCCAAGTGAAGTGGATTTCCCTTGTTCCCAAGCTCTGGCTTGGGAACACACTCGACGCCAAGCTCCAGCTTGGCCACTGAATGTTTGGTTTTCTTCTCTCAAAAAGAGGAGAGAGTTGTGAATCAGGTTGTCTTTAATACGAATCTCGAAGCAGAGCTTCTGGGCGAGTGCGTTCCCAAGCCGGAGCTTGGGAACGAGGAACAGCGACTTCAGACCGCTAAACTGTTACAAAAATTCTAAAATCGAAATTCTAAGAACCAAACAAGACAATCGGGTCGTTGCACGACAAACATTTGGTTCTTATTCCTTTATTTATCGCGGGCCCACAATGCATTCCACTCCGGATGATGAATCTCTTGCGCTGCTGCAACTGAACCTGACACCGGGAGTTGGGCCGAGATTGCAGTCGTTGTTGCTTGCCCGATTCGGTGATGCCCGGTCCATCTTTCAGGCGACCGGAGCACAACTTGTCTCCGTCGAGGGAATCGGCCCCAAGGTTTCTTCGGCAATCGTGACACGACGTGATCTGTCAGAAGCAAGGAAAGAATGGCAGGACTGCTGCGACGCAGGGATTGAGATCCGGTTCCCTCGTGAGACCGGTTATCCTCCTTCATTACAGGAGATCTGCGACCCGCCATCGGTTCTCTATATTAAAGGAACACTCGAACAACGGGACATGATGTGCGTGGCGATTGTCGGTTCACGCCAATGCTCCCAGTATGGAATCAGCATCGCCCATAAACTGGCCAAGCAGCTGGCGATTGCAGGCGTGACCGTTGTGAGTGGACTCGCTCGCGGAATTGACGGTGCCGCACATCGGGGAGCACTCGAAGGAGGAGGACGAACGATTGCGGTCTGTGCTCCCGGTCTGGCACATCTTTATCCTCCGGAGCATCGCGAACTGGCCGATGCCATCATTCAACAGGGAGCCCTGATTACAGAATCCCCGCTCAATCGGGCGGCTCAACGCGGACTCTTTCCGCAACGAAACCGCGTCATCTCCGGAATGTCGCTGGGAGTTGTCATTGTGGAGGCAACTCGCACCAGCGGGTCACTTCATACGGCCCGACATGCCATGGAGCAGGGACGTGATGTCTTTGCCGTCCCGGGGCGCATCGACACCTTCACCAGCGAAGGATGCCATGATCTGATTCGGGACGGAGCCACACTGGTCAGACGAACGGATGATATTCTCGAAGTCCTCGGTCCGGCATTAAAACCCGTCAAAACCGGACCCAAAACTCAGGTTGCCGTTGCCAGAGAATTGAATCTGAACGAACAGGAACAGGCGGTTTTGAATCTGGTCGACTTCGCTCCGACTTCCATCGATCAGGTACTGGCAGGGAGTGACCTTGAAGCCCCCCGAGTGCTATCGACTCTCACCGTCCTTGAGATGAAACGCCTTGTCCGACGTTTGCCGGGAGGACATATCGAACGAATTACCGGGTGAGTCGGCAGCGGTCAGTCTTGACGAAATTTTCAACAACGACAGACTGGGGACCATGACGACGACTCCTCTCTCAGAACATGTCCCGCATTCAAACCCTCAAGCCGAGGTCGCGCACCGCCCTCTTCTGCGAACCCGGGATGTTGTAAGCCTCATTCTGGGAATTGTGGTGGGGGTCAGCATTTTTCGGGTGCCAGGGGATGTCTTCTCACTGGCTGGGGAACCGGAGATGGCCCTGTTCATCTGGGGACTGGGGGCTTTCCTCGCCTTCTGTGGGGCTCTGTGTTATTGCGAACTGGCCGCTGCCTGGCCGGAGTTTGGGGGAGAGTATGTTTACCTCGCACGAGCCTTTGGATCTGTCTGTGCGTTTCTGTTTGCCTGGATGACGATCTTTACCGTACTCCCCGGAAATATCGGAGCTGCTGCGTTCATCCTCGCCGACTACGCTGGACAGCTTCATCCAACACTGGCCTCATCTCCCGGCATCGTAGCGGCCGTGGCGATTCTCGGTCTGACTGCTTTACAACTGGTCGGGTTTGTTGCCGGACGAGCCACGCAAAACCTGTTAACCGTAGTCAAGGTTCTCGCTCTGGGAACGGTTCTTATGTGTGGATTCGTTCTCCCTGCGGCACCGGCTGCGTTGCCGGTGGAAGCAGTTACATCCGGTGCAGGTTCGCTGCAATGGAGTTCACTGGGGCTGGCGCTGGTCTTTGTTCTGTATGCGTATGGAGGCTGGAACGATGCCGCAATGGTCACTCCGGAAGTGGAGAACTGCCGTCGAAACATGCCTCGAGCGTTGTTGCTCGGCTTGCTGCTCATCGCCGCTCTCTATCTCGCTTTGAACTACGGTTTCTGGCGGGTGCTCGGAGTCGAAGGAGCGAAGCACGCCTCGGCTCCGGCAGCGGCAGTGATCGAGAAAGCATGGGGAATCTCCGCTTCTCGGGTGATGAGTCTGATTGTGATGTTCTCCGCATTGGGAGCGATGAACGGGATGATGTTTGCCGGATGCCGACTTCTTTCCGCCGTCGGTAGAGACGCCCCCGTGTTTCGATACTGGAATCACTGGAACGTGCGACAGGTGCCGGTCTGGTCGCTGTTGACCCTGTCTGCGCTCTCATTGTCGATGACGGTGCTCGTCGGACTTCCGGCAGGGCGCCAGTTGATTGATACACTGCTGACAACGCTGTCTCTCTCCCCACCGAACTGGGAATTTTACGGAGGGGGCTTTCATCTTCTGGTCGCCGCATCGGCCCCTGTTTTCTGGGTCTTTTTCTTTCTGTCGGCATTCGCATTGATTGTGCTGCGATGGAAAGAACCGGACCGGCCCCGTCCGTTTCGTGTCCCGTTTTACCCGATCCCGGTCCTCATCTTTCTGGCGACCTCCGGCTATATGTTCTGGAGCAGCGTGAATTACGCCGGACGAATGACCGTTCTTCTCTCCCCGATTCTCCTGATTGGCATTGTTGTCGCTTTCATCGGTTGCGGAAGGGAAAAGCGGTTGAAGACGTGATACACTTTTGTCACTTGGGAACTGGGAAACAATTGTGAGATCAGGAGGAGTTAGGAGTTAGGAATTAGGAGGTAGGATTTAGGAGTTGAATATCTCCATTTTCCTAATTCCTAACTCCTAATCCCTCTCTGGCAAACGACTGACTCCCGGTCTCGTCGATTCTTGTTTTCGTAGACCGCTCTCTGGATTAATTCATCGTGTTTTCGACCGAATGGAAACCTGCCAGCGCGCAGGAACTGGGACGCATGCTGACGGAGAACTACTCCGGGTCCCGATCCCCTCTCCTCCCCGCCGGAGGACGAACATCATTGCACCTGAGTGGTCCCGTTCCCCGGGAATCCATTCTGGTACAGACGTCGGAACTGAATCGGACGATCGACTACCCGGCCCGTGACATGACGATTACGGTGGAAGCGGGAATGCGACTGGAAGAACTTCAGGAACAACTGGCCCAAGAGCAACAGCGTCTCCCGATCGACATTCCGCAACAGCATCGGGCCACCATCGGGGGCGCCATCGCCAGTAACACCAGCGGTCCCGGACGATTCGGCTATGGAACCTTCCGTGATTACGTGATCGGGATCTCCGCGGTCGACGGTCAGGGACGCCTGTTCTCGGCCGGGGGACGTGTCGTTAAAAATGTGGCCGGATACGATCTGTGCAAACTGTTGACCGGATCGCGGGGAACACTGGCGGTCATCACACAGGTCACGTTAAAGCTGAAACCCGTGGTGGAATGCCGACGACTCGTTCTCATTTCCGCTCCCTCGATCTCGACGATGGAGAACCTTCTCGAAAAACTGAACACCTCCGAAACCCGCCCCGTTGTGATTGATTTACTCAATCCCAAGGCGGTTGGTCAGGTGCATCGGGAAGCACGACTCGACCTTCCGGTTCAGGAGTATCTGCTCTGTCTGGGATACGAAGGAAATGCGGAAACGGTTCGCTGGGAACTGGAAACCGTCCAGCGCGAACTGAGTCCGTTCCCCACCTCCAACGTCGCGATTTTCTCCGGAGAAACCGCCGACCGGTTCTGGCAGGCCCTCACCGAATATCAGGCCGCATCAGACGATCCCCTCACGTTTCAGGTGAGTGTTCTCCCTTCCCGAGTGACGAAAATCATCGAACAGGCAGGAGTAGAGGGAATCGCCGTTCAGGCCCATGCCGGAAACGGAATTCTCATTGGACACCTCCCGGATCGCTGTTCCGATGCCCCGGCCGCCAGTGAGTTATTGACCCGTTTCAAGCAGACCGTGAACGAACATCAGGGTTCGTTCTCACTGCTGAATTGCGACGCAGAATGGAAGCCTCAATTGATGTCCTTCTGCACTCCTGTTCCTGAACTGGAACTGCACCGCCGGATGAAACAGGCGTTCGATCCCGCCAACCTTCTGAGCCCCGGGCGACTGTGGTCTACGTGAATGGTTTACAGAAATTTCCCACACTCCTGTGAGGAAAAGCGTATGCCGGATGGTTTTTCTCTCACCATCGGTGAGTGGCAATTCCTGTAACTCCCGTCTGATTCATGTGTTGCAGTTCAAATTGCTGGTGCGGTGCAGGTGAGGCCATCAGAGCTGTTGCAGGGAATTTTCCCTGCACAAGAGGAGATGGTGCTTCCGTCGGATGCTATCAGATCGGTATGATTTTATTTCCATGACAACTTCCGACGACGGGGACTCGAGAACCGGCGTCGGAAGATCCTTTCACATTTCTTCAGTCAGTCAGCAGGTGGGAATTTCTGATGGCGAGCGTGACGCGCATCACCGCCGTAATCTGCCTCCTCGCGGTGTGTCTGGAAGCTCAGGCCAGCCCTTCTTCAGGCTCCGCCGTGAACCTCCTGCCTGCTCGATACGAATCACTTTCCGCCTTCTCATTGGAGAACCAGCGGCCATTACAACCCGAGTGGAAGCTGGCACAGAAAGAAGCGGAAAAAGCCGTTCCTTCTGACAGTCCCGGACTGAAGCCGACTCCCAGCACCGGGCCCGCGATGGCGAAGCCCCCACAAAACCCTCCCGGAAGTGCCGCCAGTAACAAAGCCGGAGAAGCATCCAGCAACAAAGACGGGAAGAAAGGGGAAGAGAATAAAGAAGGTTCCCCTGACGCCAAGGTCATCACGCGCCCGCTGGTTCCTGACGATCCCGGTGACCCCGCTCAACTGGAAATCACGCCCGATGCCGAAGGTCGAGTCCGTTTCAACTTCGCCGGTCAGAAATGGCGGGATGTGCTCGAGTGGCTGGCCCGTGTATCGAATCTGAGTCTCGACTGGCAGGAACTTCCCGGTGACTATCTTAATCTCCGCACCCAGCGAGACTACACCCTGCTGGAAGCTCAGGACTTGATCAATCGTCATCTTCTGGCCCGTGGTTTCACAATGATCAAGTCAGGAGAAATTCTGACAATCACCAGTATTCCCAAGCTCAATCCGGCATTCGTTCCCCGAGTGGAACCGGGTGAACTGGAACAGCGGATGGACTATGAGTTCGTCAAAGTTTCCTTCCCGCTCAAGTGGATTCTGGCAGAGGAGATCGTCGAAGAAATCCGCCCCATGCTCAGTTCCAACGGAAAGATTTCCGCCTTGAAGGAGATCAATCGTTTTGAAGCGATGGACGCCGCTGTCAACCTGAAAGAGATTTACCGGATGTTGCAGCAGGAGCAGTCTCAAGACTCCTCCAAAGGAACCCTGGTCCGGGAATTCAAACTGCAACACCGTCGCGCGGCCGATGTCCTGTTTTCTCTGGAAGCCATTCTCGGGCTCGACAAAAACCAGACGATGGGAGGAGGGGGACGACGGGGTGGCGGAGACGGGATGTCGATGCAGATGATGCAGCAAATGCAGCAGCAGATGCAACAACAGATGCAGCAGCAAATGCAACAGATGCAGCAACGGGCTCAGCAACAGGGAGGAGGCAAAGCGTCCACACCTGCACCAGATCCGAAGCTGATTGTGAACGAACGGGAAAACAGCATTCTGGCCCATGCTCCTCCCGACAAGATGGAGATCATCGAACAGACGATTAAAGCGATCGATGTCCCCGGAACAGGGGAGTCGGCCTTGCTGCAGAATCTCAATCGGATCAAGTCTTATCGACTCTCCACGCTCGACCCGCAACCACTCGTCATGATCTTGAAGGAAATGGGAGACCTGACGCCGCAGTCGCGCATTCAGGTCGACGAGAAAAGCAAAGCGATCATTCTCTACGGATCACTCTCAGACCACCTCACGGTGCAAACCCTGATTCAACGTCTTGACGGCAGCAACCGGAGTTTTGAGGTCATTCCTCTTCGTCGCGTGCAGGCGGATGCGGTGGCAGGCACCATTCAATATATGCTCGGGGGAGAAGAGAAAGACAAAAGCCGCAACAACCGGTCTATGTTTTACAGCTACTACAACGCTCCTTCTAGAAACGACGAAGAGGAAGAAAAACGACCGTTCAAAGTGGACGCCGACATCGAGAACAATCGCCTGCTGATCTGGGCAAACGAAGTCGAACTGGAAGAAATTCGCCAGCTACTGGTGAAGATGGGGGAAATTCTTCCCGGCATGAGTAACCCGGAAACGTTACGGACGTTTGAACTCAATTCCGACGAAGACGTCCAGAAAGTGCTGGAACGGCTTCGTCAGCTCTGGCCAGAACAGGGACCAAACCCGTTACAGATTCAGCCGACTCCAACGATTCCCGGCACAAAAATTCCCTCTGCTCGAATCGAGTCATCGCCAGTCCCGTTTCGATTTGCTTCAGGAAAGAACGATCTCAACACACAGAAACCGTTCGCTCATCCGCTGGAGGGGGAGGTTCCCGTTCTGATCGAAGTGGCTGATCTTCCCCCCGTTCTCTCCCTTCCGAAAACTCGTTCGGCTCCAGAAACCTCCCCACCGATCTCCATCCGTCGCGGTCCCAATGGAAAACTGATCTTTGGGTCCTCCGATACGGAAGCTCTGGACCGGTTGGAAGACCTGCTCACCGAACTGGCCCCTCCTCCCCGGGACTACAAGATCTTTCATCTGAAGTACCCCACCACCTGGGCTTATGGTGTGGAGTGGAACCTCAAAGAGTTCTTCAAGGATAAATCCAAAGACGATAAGGCCATCGACCCGTTCTGGGGATATTCCTATTCCACGAAGAAAACCGAGAGCCTGCGTCTTTCGAAGAAACGGGACCTGAAAATCATCTCGGATGAAGACTCTCATACCATTCTCGTTCAGGGAGCGACACCGGAACAGCTCACCACGATTGCCGAACTGATTCAGATTTATGACGTTCCGACATCAAGCGATCCGCAGGCCATCCGTCGGACACAAATTCTTCGGATTCAGCACTCCCGTGCAGAGCAGATCGCCGACACTATCAAGCAGGTCTATCGCGATTTACTCAGTGCCAATGACCCCTCTTTACAGAATAGTAATCCGAATCAACAGCAGAAAGGGGCGGTCGAACAACGGGTTTACAGCTACCAATTTGGCTCAAATTCATCGGATGACAAAAGCAAAGAGCCCAAGCAGCCTGTAAAATATAAGGGGCTGCTTTCGGTTGGCGTGGATGAAATCTCAAACAGCGTCGTTATTTCTGCTGGAGAAGAATTACTGGCAGAGATCACCGGCATGGTGAAAACTCTCGACGAAGCCGCCAATCCGCAGATTCAGGTTCAGGTTCTCCATGTGCAGAACCTTGACACGACTCAAATCAAGGAACGCTTCGAAAAGACCTTTACTCCCTCCCTGCGAAAATCAGAAACCGGCAAACGAAAGCAGCCGCAGCAACAACAGAATCCACAACCTCAAAACCAACCGAATGGCCCGGAAGATTAGACCTGACTGGTCAATTATCCGGTGTCCCCCCGCTATCAAAGCCTGCCTGATGAACGAATTTATCTCTGCCGCCAAAACGAATGAAATCCCTGCCGGAGAAGGAAAAACGATCTCGATTGCCGGTAAAATGATCGCACTGTTGCGGGATGGCGAGGACTACTTCGCCATCGACGACTCCTGTCCTCACATGGGAGCGTCGTTAGGAGCGGGGTATGTGCAGGATGGAGCTGTCTACTGCCCATGGCATGCGTGGAGGTTCAGCATTTCCAACGGAACCTGGCTCGACAGCCCGAAGTCTCCGATCCGCTGTGGGACCTATGAAGTGCGCGTCATTGGAGACGACATTCAGATCAGGGTTTCCAGTGCTGCTGATGCGTGTGATTCCTTGCAGCAAGATTGAGTCCATAGCCTCCCTGATCTTGTTCCCGATCGCTATGATCACGGCTGATCAAGGAAGGGCTTTGACGCAATATCACGATGGTGGAGCAGACGGCTCCAGGAGAATGAATTCATGTCGGATCAGATTCGGGTGGCCATTGCGGGAGCGGCCGGACGTATGGGACAACGGCTCATTGCACTCGGTAGCGCCGATCCCGCGTTACAGATCGTCGCCGCTCTCGAACACGCAGGAAGCAAGCACCTGGGGAATGATGCCGGAGAACTGGCCGGGATCGGAAAGATCAATGTTCCTTTCACTGCCGAACTTCCGTCATCTGTCGATGTGGTCATCGATTTCTCCACTCCGGAAGGAGCAGTCTCGATTGCCAGACTTTGTGCGGAACGCCGTATCGCACTCGTGGAGGCGACAACAGGACTGAATCCTGAGCAACGGGCCGTTGTTCTGGAAGCAGCACAGGAAACCGCAGTCGTCCAGTCACCAAGCATGAGTCTGGCGGTGAATGTGGCGATGAAGCTCGTCGGTCAGGCATCACGGGCACTGAAAGATCTTTCCAGTGGAGTCGATGTTGAGATCATCGAACGGCACCACCGGTTCAAGGAAGATGCCCCGAGCGGAACCGCGTTAAAGTTCGGCCAGATTGTCACTGACGAAATGGGCCAGACCGAACAGAAACATGGACGACAGGGCCAGACCGGGCAGCGTCCGCGAAACGAAATCGGCTATCACGCTCTTCGCACTGGCGACAATGTCGGTGAACATCAGATCGTGTTCGGAATGATGGGAGAAACACTCGAAGTTTACGTTCGTGGCCATACCCGAGACAGCTACGCCTATGGAGCACTGGCCGCCGCACGTTTTGTAGCCGGAAAAGCCGCCGGGCTTTACACCATGTCCGACGTTCTCGGGCTGTCTGAATAAGAAGTTCTGACATAAGTGCCGTTGATGAGCTCAGCGAGACTAAAAGTCGAACGACTCTGTAAGAGCTTTACCCGGGAATCGCCACCGGTTGTGAACGAGGTCTCGTTCGAACTTGCAGCAGGGGAACTCCTCACTCTGATCGGTCCCTCCGGATGCGGCAAGACAACCACTCTGCGACTCATTGCCGGATTCGAACGGGCCGATTCTGGAGAAATTTCTCTCGGAACATGCGCGCTGGTTTCCGTCTCCGGGAAGAAGAAACTTCATGTTCCGCCACAACGACGGGAGATCGGCGTCGTCTTTCAGGACTATGCTCTCTTTCCTCATTTGACGGTGCTGTCGAACGTGATGTTCGGGATGAATCGAGACCCTGTAAAGTCGCAACGCCAGAAGGCCATGGATTTGCTGACGATGCTGAACATCGCAGAACTCGCGTCACGAACCCCGCACACGCTTTCCGGAGGGCAGCAACAACGTGTCGCACTGGCCCGTACGATGGCCGCGTTGCCAAGACTGATTCTTCTGGATGAACCGTTTTCCAATCTGGACGTAACGTTACGGGAATCGGCACGACGAGACGTTCGGGCCTTTCTGGCATCTCAGGGAGTCACGGCGATTCTGGTGACGCACGATCGGGAGGAAGCGTTGTCCATGGGAGATCGCGTCGCGGTGATGTCACAGGGACGGTTGATGCAAGTCGATACTCCGAAACAAGTCTATCATCACCCGCAAACCGAATTTGTCGCACAGTTTCTTGGGGAAGCAATCTCACTTCAATGCGTCGGCAAAGGGAACGTTGCAGAGAGTCCACTGGGACCGGTGACGTTGAATCGCCCGGCACAAGGCACGATCACCGCATTACTGCGGCCGGAGCAGATCCGCCTCGTCTCCCCTGATCAGGCATTCCTCACCGGATATATTCAACAGCGAGAATTTCGCGGGGCAACACAAACTCTTTCCGTTCGTGTTGGAGAGGTGATCTATCCCGTGGTCAGCGACTCCACCACAACACGAGAGCCCGGCGACATGGTCGGCCTGCAGATCATCGGACCAGCGATGCTGTTATAACAGCATCACTGCAGTATGGTACGTCGAGACCACCCCGCATCAATTTGGTTCTTAGTATTTATGATTTAGTATTTATTTTTCCCCATATCCTCCCCCTCCCGGGGTTTCGAGAATCAACCGGTCTCCGGGATTGACCTGAATCTGCGCGGCTCCGGTAAGTTGTTCAATGCTCTCACTTCCAGCCTGTTGCAGAAGATTACGCCCGACTGCTCCCGGTGCTCCTCCCTGCAATCCGAACGGGGGGAACTGACCGCGGCGTTGTGTTAACAATGAAACCGAGAGTGGTTTCAGAAACTCAAACACGCGACGAATGCCGTCCCCTCCCCGATGTTCGCCAATGCCCCCTGAACCGGAGCGTATGGAGAATTCCTGTATTCGCACGGGATAACGGGTCTCAAAAACTTCAACGTCCGTGAGTCGGGTGTTCGTCATATGGGTATGCACGGCATCGGCTCCATTCGCCATCGATGTCGCTCCCGCGCCGCCGCAGATGGTTTCATAATATCCGAACGTGCCATCCCCAAAGGTGAGATTGTTCATCGTTCCCTGACTGGCGGCCGCTTTCTCCAATGCCCCGAGAAGAACGTCCACCACTCGTTGCGATGTCTCAACGTTTCCTCCCACCATCGCGGCACATTGAGACCGGTCCGGATGAATCGGCGGATTCAACAGACATTCCGGCAGAATGATTTCGATCGGTTCAAGAACGCCGCTATTGAGTGGAATCGATTCCTCGATCAGACATCGAAACACATACATCACCGCCGCCGTAACGATGGCCCGATTCGCATTCAGGTTGGTCGCTAGAACCGGTCCCGTGCCCGTGAAGTCGATGGTGGCGGAGTCCCCGTTGACTTCGATTGACACCGCAATGGGAGACCCGTCGTCAAGGAAGTCGGTTCGCTGATAACGACCATCCGGCAAAGCAGCGATGGCACGTCGCATCTTGGTTTCAGCCGCCTGCTGAATGAACTGCATGTATTGTAACACTCGTTCTCGTCCAGATTGACGAACAAGACTCTGCAACAGGTTGGCCCCCATCTGATTCGCGGCAATCTGTGCGGTGATATCGGCAACGTTGTCATCCGGATTCCGGCTGGGATACCGTCCACTGGTGAGAAGTTCTCTAAACTCGGCGAGTCGTGATTCTCCCTGGTCGACGATCTTGAAGTTACGGATGAGAACCCCTTCTTCTCCGAGAGTTTTTGAGAAAGGGGGCATACTTCCGGGGGTCATTCCGCCGATCTCCGCATGATGGGCCCGACTGGCGGTGAGGAACAGCAACGTCCCGGTTTCGTGATCATGTACCGGTGTGACGACGGTCAGGTCGGGAAGATGGGAGCCTCCGGCATAAGGATCGTTCGTCACGAGAACATCCCCCGGCGCGAGATGCGGATTCTCGGCCAGCAGGCATTTCACCGTCTCTCCCATCGCTCCGAGATGAACCGGAATATGCGGAGCGTTGACGACCAGTCCTCCGCTGGGATCAAACAGGGCGCACGAATAGTCGAGGCGTTCCTTCACGTTGGTGGAGATGGACGTTTTGCGGAGCGTGATTCCCATCTGCTCGGCAATGGATGCAAACTGATTATTGAAAATCTCCAACTGCACCGGATCGGGAGCAAGTTCTGGTTCTTCATGAGAACCGGAAATGTCTTGCTTTTCCTGATGAAGATGAGTGATCAACAGTTCTCCCGACGACCGGATTTCCGCCTGAAACTCGGGCTCAATCCAGATCGTGGAACCGGTGTCACACACAATGGCGGGACCGCTGAAATGGTGTCCTTCCTGTAAGTCAGACCGGTGGTAAACAGGAGCCGTAAGTTGTTTTCCCTGATGCCAGACGGGGCGCGTCTGTTGAGCGACGAGTTCCTGTTGGGCTCGTTCCAATACCGGCATCAGGGGTTGCGGAACGGTTCCTACCACATCCACCACAACGGCCACGATCTCCAGTTCCCGTTCCGGTTGAATGTAACCGAAGAACTGCTGATGCTGTTCTTCATACACCCGGCGAAAGTCACCATCCTCCGGCTCTGCGATCACCATGGAGGACTCCACTCCCCGATAACGGAGTCGCAAACTCTTCACAGGGGATTGAAGATGATCTCTCGTAATTCCTTCCGCAAGAACCTCGTCCGTCAGCCGTGCAACCATCGGGTCAAATAATGGTTGCAGTTTCGCCAGTTCATCAGGAGAAAATCGCTGAAGAACTGTTTGTTCTCCTCGTCGTCGGACATCGGCCAGTCCCATGCCATAAGCACTCAACAAACCTGCATACGGATGAATGAGAATTGACTTCATCCCCAGAATACGGGCCAGCGAACAGGCATGCTGTCCCCCTGCTCCACCAAAACAGACCAGCAGATGTTTCGCGGGGTCATAACCTTTGCGGATGGAAATCGCCCGAATCGCCCGAGCCATGGTTTCATTGGCAATATCGATGAATCCCTGGGCGAGTTGCTCGCGACTGTAATGAGTTGTTGTGGAGGACAGATTCAGTTGATCGAGAATTCCGTCAATCCGCTGATGAACCGCATCTAGGCTGAGCGTGAACGGGAAGTGTTCCGGAAGAACCCGACCTAACAGGACGTTGAGATCGGTCATCGACAATGGTCCCCCGCGACCGTAACAGGCCGGACCGGGGTCAGCCCCCGCGCTCGCCGGACCGACGGCAAGTGACACTCCATCAAACGTGCAAAGACTCCCACCACCGGCCGCCACGGTTTCAATGGCCAGCATCGGCGTCGCCATGCGGACCCCGGCTTTTACTGCTTCCGATTCGAGATCAAACGCTCCGTCGAATCGCGAGACATCGGTACTGGTCCCCCCCATGTCAAAGCCAATGGCCTGATCGAATCCGGCATGTCGGGCAATCTCGGCATACGCAATCACTCCCCCCGCCGGACCGGAGAGAATGCTCTCTTTTCCAGAAAACTCACGCCCGTTAATGAGTCCCCCTTGTGAACTCATCAACTTGAGTGTGCTTCCGCTGCCGAGTCTGCTTTCAATCTGGGAGACATAGCTGTGCAGTACCGGATTGAGATAGGCGTCGAGAACCGTTGTCTCTCCGCGCGACACCGCTTTAATCACCGGAGCGACGTTACTGGAACAACTGACGGAATCGAATCCCACCGATCGGGCGAGTTCCAGCAGTCGCTGCTCATGAACCGGATTACGATAGGCATGCAGCAGACAAATCGCGACCGATTCCATTCCCTGTTCGTGCAATCGTTGCAGTTGCTGACGTGCGTGATCTTCGTCGAGCGACTGCAACACCGAGCCATCGGCGGCGAGCCGTTCCTGCATTTCGACAACCTGCGAGGCGAGTGGTTCGAACTTATGGATGTTCAGCGCGAACAGGTCGGGGCGGTCCTGATTTCCGATCTTGAGTAAATCTCCAAACCCTTGCGTGACGAGAAACGCGGTTGTCGCTCCCTTTCGCTCCAGCAAGGCGTTTGTCCCGCGAGTCGTTCCCATGCGGACATCCACTGCCGGAATGGGTTCATCAAGTCGAAGATTCAGAATGTGGCGTATGCAGATCAGTGGCGCCGATTCACCGCAATGCAACTCGAATGACATCGTGGAGTCCGAGGAGGCAACCTCATTGGGCAATGCGTTTGCCAGCGTGAACTCACCCTCTGTGGTCGAGTCCGTGACGAACGTACTCCATGGTTCTGCCTGTTGATCAGTCTGGACTGAAAGTTTCCAACCCGACCAGAAGCTTGACGGACTCCCTGCAAGACGGGGAACCATGATTCTGTCAGGAGAAAGAACGGTGTCGATTTCCCCTTTGACCGCTCCGGAACTGAGCGTTTTCCATTCGGTCAGTGAGCCGTCAGGGGAACAGGCGATACAGTCGGTGAACGTTCCCCCGACATCAATCCAGAATTGCCAGCGATTCACAGAAAGTCCTCAATACGTCGCATCATGGATATTGAGCGCATCAAATACGGAAACAAGGGGGAGGGAGAGGAACCACGGAAGGGACGGAAAAAACGGAACAAGGATGATGGAGACGGGGGCAAAAATACTTTGCACCCTCGTTCCCAAGCTCCAGCTTGGGAACGCACTCGACTCGAAGCTCTGCTTCGTGTCCTCAGTCAAGGTAGGCTGGGTCCTTAAAGACCCAGCACATGGGACGTTCATACCAAAACGTGCGTCTATTCCGAATGAACGCACAATGCGCTGGGTTTCGCATTCGCTCAACGCCAGCCTACGACTTCATTCCTATTCCGTGATTTCCGTCTTTTCCGTGGTTCATCCTCTGCATTACCGAATCGCGCCACCATTGGCGTTGATAACCTGACCGGTGATGTAACTGGCTTCGTCACTCACCAGAAATCGGGCGAGTCGGGCGATGTCTTCCGGCAACCCCCAGCGACGAAGTGGCGTCTCACGAATGACACGTTGTTGCCATTCGTCACGAACCTGTTCTCCCCAGGCCGTTTGAATCCATCCGGGAGCGATACAGTTGACGCGAACATCCGGGGCTCCGTTTAATGCCAGAGAACGGGTGAATCCCATGATGGCATTCTTCGCCGTTGAGAAGAGTTCAGCACTCTCTCCATCCATTCCCCGATCCGCCTGATCCCAGCCGATGTTGAGAATCACTCCCTGTTGAACCGGTTTCATCTTCTCCAGAATCGCCTTGGAAAACTGCACGGTTCCTTCAACATCGATGTGCCAGAGTTGATTCAGTTTCTCGGAGAAACTGAGCTTTGCTCCCGACCCCGTCAAAAGATCCACTCCGGCATTATTCACCCAGATATCGATGCCGTCCCACACTTTCCATGCCGTCTCAACGAATGAGGAATGATCGTTTGACGGCAACAGAAATCCGAGTGATTCACTGCGACGATTCAGTCCACGGATTTCCTTGACCACCTCATTGGCGGCCGCCGCAGATCGAGCGTAATGAACAATCACGTCGGCCCCCGCTCGCGCGAGTTCAAGAGCAATCGCCCGACCGATCCCGGATGACGCGCCGGTCACCATCGCACGCTTGCCGGTCAGGTCAGCGAATGCCGAGCCGGTTAAGACAGTCTCTTCAGACAAGTTTCAGTTCTCCCTGCGGTATTCAGTTTGAAGTCCGGGTGGCCCGGCCAATGTGGCCGGGTCGCGCAGCGACAGGATGCTTGCCCCTCAGCGTTCGATTCCAGAGAACGAACTCATCTTTCGATTCGACAACCGATGGATAATTCATTGTCGTCGGAGAAAGTGGATGTGTAGGATAAAGCTTCTTGTGCCTGCGGCACCCGGCCACATTGGCCGGGCCACCCGGGATGTTGTTTTGAGACTGCTCTAATCACCGTAGCTGCGGTCCAGAAACTCCATGGGATGCAGCACCGGAATCTCTCCGTGGCCAGCATCTTTGAGCATAGCCTGAATCTGCAGTGTACAACCGGCGTTCGCACTGACGACTGCACTGGCTTTGGTGGCGAGAATGTTACGGGCTTTGCGATTTCCCAGACGATCCGCCATTTCCGGTTCCGTCAGATTATAGGAACCAGCCGCTCCACAGCAGATTTCCGATTCCGCCAACGGCACCACGTTCAACCCGGGAATCATGCCGAGCAGTTCTCGAGGTTGACTACGAATCTGTTGAGCATGGCACAAGTGACACGCATCATGATACGTGACGACCTGGGAGACCGGGTGCTTTGGCGCCACAGGGCCCAGCTTGACCAGAAACTCATTGACATCCTGAAACTTGGCGGCAAGCCGGTTCATCCGTTCGATCAGGTCCGGCCGGTCGGGGCAAACCTCTTCGGCGAGATGCCCATAATCCTTGAGCATCGATGCACAACCGGCCACATTCACGATGATCGCATCCACATCCTGAAACGCGGTTTCGTTCGCCAGCGCCAGTTCAAGCGCCGGCATTCCTGCTCCGGAGTGATAATGAATCGCCCCACAACATTTCTGTGATCGGGGAGTGATGACATCGCAGCCGTTCTTCTGCAGCACCCGAGCGGTGGCCCAGTTCACCTGCGGAAACATGGCATCGGCTACGCAACCGGTGAACAGGGCAACTTTCGCGCGACGCGGGCCAATCGCCGGGAGGAACTCGGGGATTTCCTCCGGTCGGGCCTGAAGTTTGGGGAGCAGCCGTTGCATCCGCTGGAGTCGCAGCGGCAACAACCGATTCAATCCAATCGCTTCGACAACACGATCGATTCCGGTGACCTGCATGAGCCGGGCGGGCCAGAGCGCCCATCGCAGACGCTTCGCATACGGGAACAGTCCATACAGGATCCACGTTCGGAACCAGTCCTTCTTCACCGGTTCCCCGGGAGCCGGACTGTGCATCGCCACTCGAAACGGTTCGATCAGACGACCGTACTGAACGCCGGAAGGACAGGCGGTTTCACAACTCCGGCAATCCAGACACAAGTCAAGATGCCGCGTCACCGCCGGGGTCAGGTCGAGTCGGCCATCGGTCACCGCCCGCATCAGATAAATACGTCCGCGTGGACTGTTGTTTTCATCCCCTGTTTCCAGATACGTCGGACAGGCTGCCGTGCAAAGCCCGCAGTGGACGCAGTCAAGGAATCGCTCGTACGGGATATTCGCACGGGATCCGGACGCGGCCCGTTCTGGTTCCACATTCACGGAAACAGTTGTTTCAGAACAGGGTGTCGATGGCGATCTGGTCACGGTTTCAGACATCGTTCACCGTCGATGGATGAGCGGGCCAACAGAAGAGAGACGAAAAAACACGAAAACCGTTGTTGTATCAGGTTCTCCAGCAGACACGGTACGCAAGAGGGCAATTTCCCCTATTTTTGGGAACTCAGGAGGAGGGAAGAACCAATTTCGAATTTTGTAACACTTTAGCCAAATGAAGTTGATTTCCCTTGTTCCCAAGCTCTGGCTTGGGAACACACTCGACGCCAAGCTCCAGCTTGGCCACTCAATGTCTGCTTTTCTTCTCTCTGAAAGAGGAGA